>ERZ833822.323-NODE-323-length-58667-cov-9.125230_pt1 | contig 58667 bp, 35 predicted proteins | sample MGYA00519913_ERZ833822 | MGnify/ENA primary metagenome ERZ833822 (study PRJEB31850, sample SAMEA3708746) | human gut metagenome | biome: human gut; feature: human-associated habitat; material: faeces | place: China | collected 2014 ... | reverse complement strand
AAGTCGGTATCCGTACCGATACATACGATGGCTCCGAACAGGGAAGACCTGACCGTGTAACTTCCATGGTGGGTGGATTATTATACAGATTCAAAATGCCTACTTTTCAGTAAGAAAGAACTTTAATTTCTAGGTAAATCTCCTTTATTGTTCGTAATAGTCAATAAAGGAGATTTTTACATTGGTTATTTCTTCTATATTTTCCGTTATCAGTTTATTAACTTGGGTGGAATAGAAAGTGTAATGAATAATAATTTTTCCCTTTTTCGAACTATACAATTCAATGGAAATCTCTATTTTTGTTCTCGGTTAGCAAAATGGGTTAAGTTCTGATTTAATTCTATGTAAGTGATTAATAATCAGTATTAATTATAAATATGCTACTTCTGTCTCACATAATATAAAAAAACATCATGCAGTATGAACTATAATTTTGATGAAATAATAAACCGTAAAGGTACGGATTCCGTAAAATGGGATGCTGTGGAAGGTCGTTGGGGACGCAATGACCTGATTCCGATGTGGGTGGCCGATATGGATTTCCGTACGGCTCCTTTTGTGATAGATGCTTTGAAGAAACGTCTGGAACACGAAGTGCTCGGATATACTTTTGCCTGCAAGGAATGGGCGGAGTCTATCATTAACTGGCTGAAAGAACGCCACGGGTGGACGATTAGCGAAGATATGCTGACATTTACTCCCGGCATTGTGCGTGGATTGGCTTTTGCCATCCATTGTTTCACGGAGAAAGGAGATAAAGTAATGGTCATGCCTCCTGTTTATCATCCTTTCTTTCTGGTGACACAGAAGAATGAGCGCGAAGTCGTGTTCAGTCCGCTGATATTGAAAGACGGCCAGTATCATATAGACTTCAACCGTTTCCGCAAAGATGTGCAAGGATGTAAACTGTTGGTTTTGAGCAATCCTCATAACCCGGGCGGACGTGTATGGACGAAAGAGGAACTTTCTCAAATCGCTGATATCTGTTATGAAAGCGGCACATTGGTTATTTCTGACGAGATTCATGCCGATTTGACCTTACCTCCTTACAAGCATTCCACCTTTGCTTTGATTTCAGAAAAAGCACGGATGAATTCACTTGTCTTTATGTCTCCGAGTAAAGCATTCAATATGCCGGGGCTGGCAAGTTCTTATGCAATTATTGAGAATGACGAACTTCGTCACCGTTTTCAGACCTATATGGAAGCAAGCGAGTTCAGTGAAGGGCATTTGTTTGCTTATCTTAGTGTGGCTGCCGCTTACAGTCACGGAACAGAATGGCTGGACCAGGTCATTGCCTATATACAGGGAAACATTGATTACACCGAACACTATCTGAAAGAACAGATTCCCACTATCAAGATGATCCGTCCGCAAGCTTCTTATCTAATCTTTCTTGATTGCCGCGAATTAGGATTGAACCGGGAAGAACTGAATCGTCTGTTTGTGGAAGATGCTCATCTGGCTCTGAATGAGGGCACTACCTTTGGCAAAGAAGGCGAAGGTTTTATGCGATTGAATATTGCTTGTCCGCGTGCTACATTAGAACAGGCCTTGAAACAGTTAACGCAGGCGGTTAATAATAGATAGGATTATAAAGAATTTATCCGGTTATGAAAGATAATCCGGTTGTGATTTTCTCAAATTATTCTCACTGTGGTGAAAATAATCCCTTGCCGGAATAGGCTGAAGTGGCTTTTGTGTTGTCTTTATGAATCTGTCACCTTTTGCCACTTCAGGTTATATAATTCTGTCTGCGAAAGAAAAATGACAGTTGTTGTATAGTGAGACAATGAGCATATAGATTCACTGTGTGGAACTTATATAGAATTCCTTTATATATTAAAGTTCCTGTGTTTTTTGCTGATAAATTAATAGTGTTGGACGTTTTTTAGAAAAGATGTGTATATTTGCAAATTATAAATAATTGTGACCTGAATCGTTTTAAAATGACTAAGCAATGTCGATAGAACCTGACATAGAATTGATGGTAGATGAGGATATAGTGCTGTGGCATTCTATCAGTAGAGGGGATAAGAAAGCCTTCGATGACTTTTTTATGAAGTATTACACCCTATTGTATGAGTATAGTCGTTATTATGTGTCTGCAGAAGACTCTAAAGAAGTATTGCAAGAATTGATGATATGGCTGTGGGAGAGGAGAGAGGAATTTCTGCCAAGTGGAAATATGCAACAATATCTACTGAGAGCCGTCAAGAATCGATGTTTGATTATTTTAAGAAAAAGTGATTTTGAAGTTCGTAATAATGAATTCTTTTTTGAAGAATTGGATGCCTATTATGACTCTACGGACTTTTGTGTGATACATGATTTGCAGGATGCAATAGAAAAAGCGATAGCTGAGTTGCCTAAAACCTATAGAGAAGCTTTTGAAATGAGTCGTTTTCAAGGTAAAACTCGTCAAAAAATAGCAGAAGAAACAGGAGTTTCTGTAAAAACAATTGATTATAGAATGCAACAAGCATTGAAAATATTAAGAGAAAAACTCAAAGATTATCTTCCTTTCCTTATATTTATTATATTCCAGGAGGGAAGATGATAAATATGGACACTGTCCAATATGATTTTTTCATTGAGATTCTCAATAAGATTTGTAGTATAGATTATTCATCTGATCTTCAGTGGAAATTGGAAGAAAACAGTCAGGTCATCCCAGTTGTTCCTCCATGAAAGTATGACATAAGGATACTTTTCTACCCATTTCTTTTCCTGATTGTCTAGTTCGGCAGCAATTCCTTTGGTATATAAGGAGAAAACCAAATTTTCTATGGAAAGTCCACGGCTCTCATGCTTTGGAACTGCTATAGATTCAAACTGACCGTTACGGTCACGAGGAATAGGAATTACCGCTGTTATTACCTGCCACAGAGTTCTTCTCATAGCCCAAATGGGCATTCATTTCACCCTCAAGCATTTTCTCTAATATCTGAGCATGTAATTGCTTTAGGAATTTGTTTACATCGGCTTCTGTCTTGAACTGACTCAAGAGCTAATCTAGAAACAGAGATCATGCGGATAATCAATTATAGTAAAAACAGAAATATATTGCAAACTTTGTATACCATAATAATTTGCATGTCAATTATATCATAATATTGTAAAGCAATTCTGTTTGACTATAATATAAACGACTCATATTATCTATTTACATACTATAAGATAGATTTTATTATTTCTGACAGAGAAAGTGCAATAATCACGATATGTACTAACAAGTACTATTCTTCCCTTGGCTGTCGCTTCTATCTTTCGGTTCGGCCACGGATTCCGCTTCAAATAGTATAATTTGTCATCCGAAGACTGGAAAGAAAAGAGGAAATGATTATAATATAAAAACTGCAGATAGTCAATATAGGAAGATAATCTTTCAATCTCTCCCGCAGAATCTTGAGAGATTGCTGAATGCGGTAATCAACAGTTTTAATAGACACTTTCAATGTCTCAGCTATTTCTTGACGGGTTTGGTTCTGAAAACGGTGCATGGTAAAAGCTTGGCGGTAGGAAGACGGCAGTTCGTCAATAGCCTTTTGGATAAATGATTGCAACTCGTGAATAACGGATAAATCGATAAATTCATAAAAAGTATTCTGCTCTTGCTCAAACCATAATGGTTCTTCAAGTGTTTCTTTCTCTTGTCTCCGAAGCACATTGAAGCACCTACGTTTAACAGAGGTCAACAGATATTGTCGTAAGGAAGAAGTCGTATCCGGCACGAAAGTTACTCTGTTTTCCCATAACCACATCATCAACTCCTGTAACACTTCTTTGGCCTCCTCTACAGACACATAATAACGACTATACCCATATAATAAGGGGTAATACTTCATAAAAAAGTTACCGAAGGCTTTCTTATCTCCTCTACTGATAGAACGCCACAGCACTATCTCCTCATCTATCGTTAGTTTTATGTCAGATTCTATTAACATTTTATGGTCATTTAAAAACGATTCTATTCATAATTTGCAAATATATACATTTTTGTAAAAACGCATTTTGTAATTATTTTGACAAGATATGATGTGTAAAAGTTTAAACATCTCAAGGGGGCTAATAAATTTCACACATGTTCATTGTCCACTATACAACAACTGCCATTTTTCTTTCGCTAATGAAAACATTTTCTCACTCTCACTGTTTTTTTCAAACAAGAAATTGATGTTTTCAGCAAAAACTTGGTGCGAGTATATTGAAAATATTGCGCTGAAAATGAATCAATTTAAGAACGACTTGCAGTCCTCACTGGAATACGCATCTCACGCTCAGCCTTCGTTTAGAAACTATCATAGTAAAATACAACGAAACGGTAATTAACAGCATCATATCCAACACTAAATGTTTAAATAAAAATATGACTTTAATAATAAATATGGCAACACTAGTGTCCTAGTTTTAATGGGACACTAGTGAAATTAAATAATAAAACAATTCAAATTACTTCTAATCATTTTTCAGTGAATAAAACAAACATATACTCAATCATTGATAAAGAGAGGCAGCTTGATAAAAAGCCTCTATGTTACGATGAGGTATGTGTGGAGGTATGTCACAACCTGTAGAGAGAATAAAGTTGGGATATTTTCGAGTACGTTCTAATAACTCTTGTGTAGCTGTAAACACCTGTTCTGCATTTGCCTGCTTAAACAACCCTACAGGATCAAGATTTCCCATAACTAATATATTAGATGGGATGTTATTTAACGCTTCCAGCATATCTATTTTATTACCGAAATGTAAAGCATGAGCACCGCTGTGACACATGGCTGAAGTACAATGTCCACTATTACCACAATTATGAAGTACAAGTAAGAATTGCTCATCCTGTACTTGGTCTACTATTTGCCTGACATAAGCTGAAGAATAAATATCACAATCAGCATTAGATAATAATCCGGCCACTGGTTCTGCCATAATAACGCCATCAACTCCTGTTTCTTTCATAGCCAAACAATAAGAAGAAAGAAAAGTCGTACATTTCCTCAATAGCAAATGAACTGTTTCAGGATTTGTGAATATAGCTATCATGATTTCAGTCATACCATAAAGACGGGCAGCCAGAGAAAAAGGACCGATACATCCAGCTAACACAGGCTTATCTTTAATCGTAGAAGCAACTAGCCGATTGGCTTTTAAATACTCAGGGATACGAAAAGTATCTAATGTAGGTATTGGTAAAGTCTCCACCATTTCAAGGCTGGAAAATAAGGGTTCGGATACACTGGGGATCTCATTTTCCGGGAAAACTATATGAGCGCCGAATGCCTCTGCTTCCACGGTTAAGTCCATTATGGTAGTAATAGCATCCGCCGGATACTTTTCATTCAAACGCCAGATCGCTTCTGCATGAATTTCTCCAGAAGTAACCGCTTCTTTTATGGTCCGACCACAAAGTTCAATACCTGGATAAGTCATAATCGGAATTACTTTAAGTTTGTTACCCATTAGAATACTTTCAGTCCATTGTTTTAGATTATTCATAAACAGTTCATTTTTTTCGTTTATAACAAGTTTTCAAATCACAAAAACGGCAACCATAAGCCTTCTCATTGACTTTGTGCCCGACACCAATAATGCCACTGATAGATTTTTCCGGCGTCATCAGACAAACATCGGACAAATGAATACCACAAGGCATTCCCCCCAATAATGTGAACAATGTTTTTTGTTCTGTCAACTTCCAGCCGCAATAACCTGGGCTAAAACGATTAGTGTGATGAAAAGGAATTATTTTTTTTTCTAATAACCGTTCCATTTTATCTCCTACAGCTTCTACCAAGCACGTACCTATCACATCAGCAATAAAACAACGAAGAATATCATCTTTAACTGATTGCTGATAGTTACAAAAATCATTGCCTGCCGTAGCCGTAAACAAGGCAAATAATTCTGAGCCAACCAATAATGAAGCCAATATTTTGCCGACAGTAAAAGTTACGCCACCTTCCAAACAAATCTTTTCATTAACCAATATACCTCTACAAAGACGAAATGTACAAGAAGGGGTCACACTGCTTTTCACCTCTTCTAGCATGGAAGTTACTAAGGTATCTATACCATTTTGTGGTTGTACCTTTCCATATCCCATCTCTTTCAATATATTTTTAGGAGTAATCGGCAAAGAATGGACATCAATCAAATATTCACTATTAGCGTCCATGTCAAACTATTGTTGTTAAAGAACGCGCTAAAGTAACGGCAGCATTAGCATTGTTACTATATCCATCTGCACCTATTTGACGAGCAAAACTTTCGGATAACGGTGCTCCACCTACCATAACTTTCACCTGCTCGCGCAAGCCATTATCTTCTAATGCCTGAATGACAGTACGCATATAATCCATCGTTGTAGTAAGTAAAGCAGAAAGGCATACAATTTGTGGCTGATGCTCTTTCACAGCGTCCACAAATTTGTCAGCTGAAATATCTACACCTAAATTAATTACTTCAAATCCGTTACCTTCTAACATAGAAGCCACTAGATTCTTTCCTACATCATGTAGGTCTCCTTTCACGGTGCCAATAACAACTTTATTTGCTCCTGCAATACTAGTAGAGGTCATCCGAGGTTTTAATATCTCTAAAGCTCCCTTCATCGCGCGCGCTGCCATTAAAAGTTCAGGAATAAAAGCTTTACCTACTTCAAAACGGTTGCCAACCTCGCACATGGCTGCAGCCATATACTCATTAATTATTTGTTGCGGATCGTAGCCTTCATTCAATAAGTCTTTAGTAGTTTCAACGGCCATTTTCAAATTTCCGCATAATATCGCATCATATAAATCTTTCCACTTTGCCATATTAGTTTATTTTTCTTAGTTCTTTTAAAGTTTCTATCATAGCAACTACATTTTCTATTGGAACATTGGCTTGGATATTATGTACAGCATTAAATACAAAACCACCATCTTTACCCAAAATCTCACATTGGTGAAGCACATGAGTACGTATTTCATCAGGTGTAGCTATCGGTAAAATACGTTGTGTATCAATTCCACCTCCCCAAAAGACTAGTTCTTTGCCGAATTCCTGTTTCAAGACTTGAATATCCATAGCTTTAGCACTAATTTGTATAGGGTTTAGTATGTCGAACCCAGCTTCTATAAACCCAGGAATGATAGGTAATACTGCACCACAAGAATGTTTAAATATTTTCCATGTTGTATGCTCATGTATCCAGTTATTCATCCGTTGATAATAAGGTAACCATAATTCACGGAACGTATCAAGAGAACAAAATTGAGAATCTTGTGTTCCAAAGTCCGTACCACAAGTAAACACAACATCAACCTTGTCGCCTAAAGCCTTCCACAAGCGTTCATAATTGGCTATAGCAATATCTGTCTGTCTACTAAATAATTCATGGACAAAATTTTTCCGCATTGCTGTAGACATGTACCATTCAGATATATTACGTATCCCTTTAGGCTGTGTCAGCCCCATACCGGGAATAAAGGCTACATCACCTAGTCCTGTTCCACCAAACGCTGCCACTACTGCTTTTCCCGTTGATGCAGCAATATTTACAGTCTGTACATAGTATTGTAAGTCTTTATCTGACAATAGACCATATTCCTCTAAATTGTCCTCAACCTTCAGTGTATCATCATCCACAAACTCTTGACGTACTGTAGCATCAATAAAATAGCAGTTAGAAGGCATTTTTGCACTAGGGGGGTAGTTGCGATCTCCTTTGGCATAAATATAAACATTGCCTTCTTTATCTGGAGTAAAATCTATATCAGAAGCTATCATTACATCTTGTCCCCAAGGAGTACGTTGTAAATGTAATTGTGTTTCATCTATTTCAAACATATTACGTGGTCCAAAAACTGGAAGGCAATCCACGCCTATAGCTTCTTGTAAATCCGGTTCGATTTCACCTAACATTTGAAAAGGTTCAATAACCCGTACAGGATGCTTCTCCAAGCCATAGTGCTCACGTAAGGCTGCTACCACTTTACAATGAATTCCTGTCACTGATGTAGCACCAAAATCTACGGGTATTACATCTGAACTTTGATGGTTCAAAGCTGCTTGTATTCTTTCTTTTGCTGTCATTCTTACCAAATCTTTATTTTTAAATTACTTTCTTTTATATTTTCAAATGGTCCAGGAGTAGGATTTTGAGCACGCAGTTTCCCGGAATAGTCTTCACAAATATTAAACATGCTACCATCCGGATTTTCATAAGGATAGCCTGATAAACGTGCTACCCCTAAACGCTCTGTTGTAACGATCATAGTTTTCAATTGCGACAAAAGTTGTTTATCCATTTTCATAGAAAGGTAAAGTCCATTCGCTTCTTCTTCCAGTTTTAATTCTGGATTAAAATCATTGCCGACAACACCTTGCACCTTGTCTTTCATAGGCTTTGCATGATTACAGAAAAGGTTCCCATCTGCATGAATGGGCCATTTAGCGTTATCATATACACATAATCCATAGTTTATTTGATTATTATCCCTTCCTACGAATAGGTTATTATAGAATCGATGGTCACCATTTGTAATGGTAGAAATACCTTTTACCTCTGTAGAATGTGATAAGTGATAAGGAGTATAGCGCATCTCATCGCCCCTATTAATATTACCGACAAAAAGATTGTGAATAAATGCGCCACCATCCGATAATTCACAAAGAGACTGCGCTGATAAAAAAATATTATTATCAATCATATAAGGTCCATGATCTACTTCCAAAAAAAGGTCTTCGTTCGTATTGTCATAAAATAAGTTAGAAGATATACGCACTCCCTGCAACATCCAGTCTAGCCAAATTCCAAAGCCACAACCATGAATACGATTATTATGAATATAGGTATCAATAGCTCCATGCAATTTTATACCTGCCATTTCGGCTCCGCCAAACTGCCGTTTTGACCATATATTATAAATATGGTTTCCATAGATTTCACAGAATGCACCACCCATACTACCACATATAGCTGTCTGTTCGCAGTCTGATATTACATTATTACGTACAATATGCGAACCTACATAATCTCGGCTCCAACCGTGACGGAGAGTATTGAAAATCACTTCAATATAATGCGCCGTACCATCCAACCGTTGGTCTGTACAAGCTAAATTATGCCCTGTACTACGCTCTTTTCCCAAACTGATACCATTGCAACGCGAATTCTTTATCACATTGTCTTCAATAATCCATCCCTTACACCAATGAGTTGCCACCATCCCTATCTGCTCAGCTGTAGGAGCTGCCCATTGTGTAGCCGCCTGACTCACATGGAATCCTCTGAAAGTAATGTAATTCAACCCTTGCCGTGTAGGGTAAAAACAGGTAGAACGTACAGATATTTCTACGGTTTCCTTATTGGGGTCTGCTTCTCCAAAATTAGCATAGATAGTGGTATGCTCACCGTCAACCACAGCAAACCACACTCTTTGACTCCCCTGTGGATCGCGAACACTGCGAATTGTATCGGGAGTAAAAACCTGTTCCTTATTAGCCACTTCATACAAAGAAACATCATTCAAATACACATCCCCAGTATGAAAAATACGTCCATTCGTCCAAAGCCAATCACCAAAAAGACGATCATTATAGGGATTATAGTTACCAAAGAGATGATTATCCAAGACTACTTTCCAAACTCCGGATGACTTCTTTTCCTTTTTCCAACCTTTAATCAATTCAGAACCTTTCAAATCAACTCTTTCGCCATCTGCCGCCCGATATAAGATACGTTTGTAATTACTTTCACCACCATTCAATGGATTCACCCATTCCCGGTAAGTACCCTCATGTACCGTTACCGTATCTCCGGGTAACGCATATTGGGCTGCTGTATTAATAGTCCGTAACGGAGCTTGTTCAGTCCCCACATTAGCATCATTTCCTTTGATGGCAACATGATATTCTCGAGCTTGCATTACTAATGAAAATGCGCATGTATATGTGAGTAATAAATATTTACTTTTCATATTCCTATATTTTATGTAACGATTAGATGCGACAAAGTTAAGCCATAACTGTACTATAGAAAATAGTAAAAACTTGTCTATTCCTTGCACTTTTATTGCCTTATCTTCCAAATACATTTGGACATTCGGGAGATTTAATTTATTTTTGCTTGTACGATTTATGCTTTATTACAAACTTTATAAAGATGCCCAAGATAGAACTCGGTTTTGAAGGAGAAAGGTTTCTATATATACCAAATCCGCAAATTAGTTTGATGGAAGACAGCCCATTAACCAGTGATTTATATATCTATTCCTTAGGTTATTTTTCCCGTGCCGCACACCATTATATCAATCGCCCTAACGGATGTGATGAGTTTCTACTCATTTATTGCAAAAAAGGATGTGGATGGATAGAACTGTACAATAAAAAGCAGAAACTGGAAACTAACCAATTCATCATTCTGCCTAAAAACATTCCCCACAGCTATTGGGCGGATGAAGAGGAACCGTGGACCATCTATTGGGTACACTTCAGAGGTAGTAAAGCTGATTTCTTTTCAAAAGACTTCGATAAACCGACTACTATCGAACCAAACGCATTGTCACGAATAGAAGAACGATTAGATTTGTTTGACGAAATTTTTTGCATATTGAACGAAAGCCTATCTATCAATCATCTACATTATGCTAATATCTGTTTTGCCCATTTTCTAGCCTCCTTTTTATTTATTGATATATACCGCAATAAGTTCAGACCTAAAGAATATTCAGAAAATGTGATGAAGCGCGTAATTCATTACATGAACGAAAATATTGAGAATAATCTAAAATTAAAAGATTTAGCTCAATTCTGTGGTTATTCCGAGTCTTATTTCTATCGCAAATTTATGAAAGAAACCGGACATGCACCCATAGATTACTATATGCATTTGAAAATAAACAAGGCATGTAAACTCTTAATTCATACTGATATGAAAATAAATCAAATAGCTTGTAAACTGGGGTTTCATGAAGCACAATACTTCTCTCGTGCCTTTTCAAATATCATGGGAATATCGGCAAAAGAATTTCGTAAACAAAACTTTAAACTATAGACATAATTTGATAAAACAAAAGTGCCCAGGACAGTACCAATACCTCCAGTCTCATCTACATATGCTAAATCTTTTCGGATGTAAGATATGGATGTGAAGTGCTCCCTAAAAGTTTTTTGTCTAACTTTTAGGGGGCACTTCATATGGGATGTACACTCTCTAATTATTTATTTGATTAGATCAAATGAAATTTCTGTACTTTGCACCTTCTCCGAACTTTCGCCGGTATAAATAACGAAACTTCCGGGTTCTAGCACCTTTTCCATCTTGTTGTTGAAACACTCGAATGTCGAGGAAGGCAGACGGAAACAAACTTCTTTCGTCTCTCCGGGAGCTAAGACGACTTGACAGAATCCCTTCAGTTCCTTTTCGCGGGGAATGACGGTTGATACCTTATCGTGCACATACAACTGTACGGTTTCCTTTCCTTCCCTGTCCCCCTTGTTCGTTACCTTTAAGGTCACGGTCACAGTATCCCCTTTTGCATAGTTTTTTTTGTCTGAACGGGGAGCTGAATAAGTGTAGTGGGTATAGCTGAGCCCATAACCAAACGGAAAATGCGGCTTCGCTGCGATATCCTGATAATTGACCATTGTAAACGTGCGTCTGGGATTGTAGCGGACAGGAATCTGTCCGGCATGTACAGGGAAACTTTGAGTTAACTTGCCGGAAGGACTTTTTTCACCAGTCAGCAGAGAAAAGACCGCTTTTCCTCCCATTGTGCCCGGATACCACGCCTCCAATAATGCGTCGCAGTTTTTCACTACTTCGTTCAATATCAGAGGACGACCATTGAATAGCACAGCAACTACAGGTTTTCCAACAGCTTTCAAAGCCTGCAACAAGCGCAGCTGTTTTTCCGGGAGTTCCAATTTGGCTACTCCTGTTCCTTCTGTAGCCAATGACGAAGGTTCACCTATACACACCACGGCAACATCACAGTCACGGACCAGTGCAACCACCTCATTGATATAAGTGTCGGTCACTCCATCTATGGTACATCCTTTTATCGTCATTTGAAAGCCCGCTGTGTTTTTTGCAAAGGCATCTCCCACTGTTACAGTTTCGTTTGGTTGACCCTTCATTGACCAAGAGCCAAGTATATCCTCTCTTTCATCTACCCAAGGACCTACCAATGCGATACTCTTCGAGGTATCCAATGGCAACAGATTTCGCTCGTTCTTCAATAGCACCATACTCTCGCAAGCCATCTCATAGGCAGTCTGTCTGCTTTCTTCCGAGTTCAATACTCTTTTCTCACGTTTCTCGTCGAAATATTTATAAGGATCCTCAAAAAGCCCCATACGGAATTTCAATTCCAGCGCATGTGCCACAGCATTGTCTATCAGGCTCTCACTTACCTTTCCGGCTTTCACTAAATCAATCAGGTGACGGGAGAACTGTTGCGAACTCATGTCCATCTCGATACCACTTTTGATACCGCGTTCCACCGACTCTTTACCGTCAGCCGCCGCTCCCGTGCTGATTGCGTGCGAGAGCGTTGTCCAGTCAGTCATGAGTAGCCCGTTGAAGTGCATCAGGTTACGTAGCACTTCTGTATTCATGTAATGGTTCATAGTTGCCGGTTCACCGTCATACGAAGTGTAGGCGCACATTACAGCCGCTACTCCGGCATCGATAGCCGCTTGAAACGGAGGCAGATATATTTCATGCAGCGTACGCGATGATACATCCGTTTCCTGATAGTCGCGTCCGCCGGTCACCTCTCCGTATCCGGCGAAATGTTTTACGCAAGCGGCTACGGTACTTGCATCGGATAAGTCATTTCCCTGAAATCCTTTTACTCTTGCGACAGCCATCGCCTTTCCTACATAGGTGTCCTCACCGGAGGTTTCCGATATACGTCCCCAGCGCGGGTCGTATGAGATATCTACCATTGGGGCGTAAGTTAGTTGGATGCCCGCCGCCGCAGCTTCGCGTGCAGCCATTGCTGCGCTCTTTCTTACCATTTCCGGGTTCCAACTGCATGATTCGGCCAAGGGGATAGGCGTAATGGTACGGTAACCGTGAATTACGTCTTCATGAAACATAAGAGGAATTCCCAAGCGATGATGTTTCATGGCTTCCTCCTGCAAAGAGTAGTTCAGCGTAGCACCATTGGCTTTTAGGAACGCTCCGACTTTTCCTTCCCTGATCAGCGCACGGCAAATAGAGTCGGTATTCTGATAATAGGGAAGCAGATTCAGTTCTGCCACTTTCTCTTCTATGGTCATCCTGCTCAACAAGTCCTTAACTCGGCTTTCTACTGACAGTTTAGCGTTTTGATAAGGCTTTTTGTCTCCTTTTTTAGTCATGTTTTCTGTGTTCAGTGCATAGGCACCCCCCATGCACAACAAAAAGAGAAAAACAACCGGCATTTTCATTCTATTCATGTTCAAACTTTTGATTTTTATTAAGTAATCTTAGGTATAAAGGGAAGACTCAGCTATCAAATATTCCATATCCGCTTTTTGTCTTTCTATATATAATACACGACCCCAAAAGAATGTACTAAACGAAAATCCAACTTTTTCAAAAAAAACGTCGAAGATTCTCACAAGCGTATGCTAAAAAGAAGTAATATTTATCTTAAAATTCCGATAGAATGAGGAAAGGAAGGTTGTCTTTTCTTTGAGCTTTTCTCTCAATATTTTCAATGCTTGTTGCATTCTATAATCGATTGTTTTTATAATTCCCTGTCACGAACTTCAAAATCGCATCTTTTGCATATATGTAATACTTACACTATATAACATGGCATAATACTTAGTGAAGAAGGTCCCAAAGGCTTTCTTATTTCCGCCCTTATTAATAAGCCAGTGATGCCAAGCTATACTTTCCGTTATATATATGCTCTGCGGGGCAAACTACATTTCAATCTATATCACCGTGACTATCGTTTTGAAAAAGAATCTCCGTTACTAGGTCCGGGACGTTCTTCACGCTTGTACATAGCAGAGGAATATGTCATGCCGAAAGAGCTCGAAGAAGCTGTCGGAACTTACCTGGAATTATTGGAAAAGCTTCTGATTTAGTTACATCAATGTGTATACAAATTACTTTCTATAAAGAATATCCTATCGGGCATATTCAGTCTTGCGTATAAAGAAGAAAAAAGCGAACGTTTCTTTCACAAATGTTTTCCATGTTATTAATAAACTTTTGAGGGGTTTATTAATAACGGTATCTAAGTTTATTATAAACTCTCAAATCCAAGACAAAGGTTATTCCTGTGATTTTTAACAACAAAAAAGGCTGCAAACCCTACAAAGATTCGCAGCCTTTAGTCTATACAAAGGTTCTCACAGCTTAACCACTGTAAGGAGTTTCTATTCCACTGTTGCAATATTGCACTATTTTCTTTTTCATTCTTCTTTAGTCCCGTTCTTTATTCATTATATATTCTCCCACAAATATACAAAATAAAAAAAGGCTTTTCCAAAAGTATCCGGCTAATAAAAAACAAAACAATTCAAATTGTCAAATCAAAATAGTTCTTAAATCGATTTACCGATAGGTTATTTCACCCGATTCAGAATTACGAAGAAACTACTATTGTACTATGTAAAGCCTTGCATCATAGAAATATTCACTAAAAATCAAGGTTTTTACAATTCTAGTCAAAGTATGAATATAATTTTGTGCACATTTTCTTATACTTAATCTTGTCAATCAATTAATTAAAAGAAAGCCTTTGTTTTTGTAGAAAAAGTTGGATTTGCGTTTAGTATATTCTTTTAGGGGTGTGTATTATATACAGAAAGACAAGAAGTTGGTATGTATGCAGGGAGCGCAGATGCTAACAATCCATGTGAAAACAAATACCGAACTGCAGGCTACTGTATTTATGTCGGACAGTTGGTGGTAGACTACTGTCAGAGGAGACCTTATGATAATGGCATTGATGGAGAATGCAGGGAAGCAGACAATTAACTATGATTGGGAGTTTCAGTGGCTGACTAAGTTAATTTTGAATGCCGAAATTAGAAATCTAAGGAAATACGAATAAAAGTTTGTAGTAAACAATAACAATTTAAATAATAGTAGAATATGATAAAAAGAATTTTTTACTTAATGCTGCTGGGAATGTTATCAACCAATGTGATACAAGCACAGCTCTATCTTAATGCTCAGCTTCCAATAGACAAACGTGTTAAATCACTGATGTCTCACATGACATTGGAAGAAAAAATTGCTCAGATGGATATGTTTGCTGTGTGGGATTTGGATAAATATAAGTCTACAACGTTAATAAATAAGGAGGGAGTTGGCGCTTTTATTGGCGATGTTACCCCCGAACAATATAATGAAATTCAAGCCTTGTCCGAGAAGACACGTTTGAAAATACCTTTTTTAGTCGGAGTGGACGCTGCTCATGGACATGCATTGATGTCCGGAAGAACCGTTTTCCCGACCTCTATTAGCATGGCTGCAACCTTCAATCCCGAATTGGTTTATCAGGCAGCTCATTATTCTGCTAAGGAAATTCGTGCATGTGGTAATCAATGGACATTCGCACCTTGTATTGATATTGTTCACGATGCCCGTTTCGGGCGGACGGGTGAAACATATGGAGAATGTCCGTTTTTGGCATCGGCTCTTGTTCGAAAAGCAGTACAGGGATTACAGGGCAGTGATAAACCGCAGGAACGGGTAGCCGCTTGTGCTAAACATTTATTGGGAGGTGGGGCATCTATCGGAGGAGTGAATCATGGTAATGCCGAAATATCAGAAAGAATGATGCGGCGTGATTTCTTGCCGCCATTCAAAGCAGCTATTGAGGAAGAAGTGATGACTATCATGCCGGGACATAATGACGTGAATGGCATTCCGATGCATGCGTCAAAATGGATATTAACGGATATAATTAAGAATGAATACGGATTTCGCGGGTTCTTCATTACCGATATGGGAGATATAGAAAATTTATTGTCGGAACGTATCCATCGTACAGCTGCGAATCAAAAAGATGCTGTCAGGCAGTCAATAAATGCAGGTATAGATATGCACATGTTCTCTTGGGACAGGGCAATGTTTGTAGACAATATGATGGCTCTGGTACGTGAGGGCAAGATTTCGGTAAAACGGATAGATGATGCTGTTAAACGGATTTTGACTGTTAAATTTCAATTGGGATTATTTGAAGAACGTTATCTGAAAATAGACCCCGAAAAACAAATGTATGCTACAGCAGAAGCAAAAAATATTGCCTTGGAAGCTGCAAGACAATCTATTGTCCTGCTCAAAAACCAGAAAGGACTTTTACCTCTTGACATGAGTTGTTATAACAAAATTTTAGTAACCGGTCCGAATGCTGATAGTCAAGCTGTTTTGGGAGATTGGAGTGGTACGCAACCCGAAGAACATGTGGTAACTATCTTGGATGGTATTCGTCAAGTGTTTGGGAATAACTGTGAAGTTACTTATAGTCCTTGTGGAAGAATAAAAGGCAAGAAATCGGATTTAACGGTATCGACCACCGACCCGGTAACACAAGCCAAGAGACTGGAAGAAGGAGGAGAATTAGATGAATTTGCTATATCGGAAGCCGTTCGGTGTGCTAGAGAAAATGATCTGGCTATTGTTGCGATTGGCGGACATGGCTTGAGAAGTGATTGGGGATTACGAACATACGGAGAATCTGCCGACCGTCCTTCCATTGATTTCTACGGAAAACAGGTAGAACTGGTGCAGCGAATTTACGAAACCGGAGTACCGACTATTGTGCTTATTGTTAATGGAAAACCATTGAATAATCCTTGGATTACAGAACATATTTCCACTATCGTAGACCTTTGGGAACCTGGTATGTATGCTGGACAAGCTCTTGCTGAAATTTTATTAGGAAAAGTGAATCCTTCGGGAAAATTGCCTATTACTATTCCTCAAACAGCAGGACATATTCCGCAATATTATTATCAGACTAAATCGCGTTACACTACAGGCTATGGACTTGGTTCCAGTAGTAAGGACGATCGCCCTGCGTTTTGTTTCGGTCACGGATTGAGTTATTCATCTTTTGTGTATGACAAAGTCTGTTTGTCCGATACCCTTCTGCACTCCAATGAATCGTTGAAAATAAAAGTAGAAGTGACCAATGAGAGTAAATATGGTGGCTATGAAACTGTATTGGTTTTTGTAAAAGACGAGATATCCAGTGTTGTTACCCCTTTGAAAAAAATGAAAGCTTTTCAGAAGGTATTCTTGAAACCGGGCGAAACGAAAGAGGTAACATTAGAAATTCCTTTTCTGGAGTTTGGATTATGGAATGCTGACATGAAATATGTGGTAGAACCAGGGGAGTTTGAATTACAAATTGGAAGATCTGCTGAAGATATTCGGTTAACAAAGAAAATTCAAATTAAATAAGTGGAATTATGATTGTTAGATGAACACATTACTGTTCCGTAAAAGTGAATGGATAGTTCTTTGAAACGATTGAATATAATCTATTAGGCACTGTTCTCTTGCTGGAACGTTTATCGTAAAATCTACAAGTTTCAGGACCTGAAGTTACTGAAATTTGCAGATTATCCAAAAAGAAACAATGGTAATGTGTTGATAATCAAACTGTAAATTTGCTATTTTAAGGGATGGATAAATAACCATAAAGGGCTGATTCCGACAAATGAATCAGCTCTGTTTTTTCCGGCTGCTGATTTTTTTATCGGATAACAATAAAAAAAATCATTTTTTGTTTAGTACATCCTCCGGTTTTTGTGTATTATATATGTAGGCAGGTAATAAAACGCTTACGATGTCAATTATGCAAGAACAGAAAATGATAGATGAATCTTTGTTACTTCGCTATTTTAAACAAGAGGTCAGCGAAGAAGAGAAAAAAAAGGTAGAGGAATGGATACATAGTTCCGAGGCCAATAGCCGTATGGCTAAGCAAGTGGCGCGGATCTTTGTAGCTACACGTCTGTTGCATGGCTCGAAAGAGGCATCCCCTCAGCAGGCGTTACAGAATTTCTGGAGACAAGTGGAACGGCGGAAACGCAAACGCATTTGGCGATATATAGGAAAGGTTGCTGCCATATTAGCTCTCCCCGTTCTTATTCTGACTACTATTTATTGGTTTTCAGATAACAGTGATGGAAATGATGCCATTGTGTGGATGGAAGCTCGCGGAAATGACAGTGAAGTTTGTACTGTGCTTTTGCCGGACAGCAGTACGGTTTATTTAAATTCTCAAGCGAAACTAAAGTATCCCACTCACTTTGCTAAGGAACGTAGGGTGTATTTAGATGGAGAAGCCTACTTCGTGGTGCGTAAGCAAAATGGTAAACGTTTCATTGTTCATACTGTTTCAGAGGCTGAAGTTGAAGTGTTGGGAACAGAATTTAATGTCAAGACTAACAGGCAAGGAGCAAGTACGACACTGGTTAGCGGGGCGGTTAAGTTTATTAGCCGAACGGCTGATAAAAAAGAAAGTGCTGTGTTGATACAGCCGGGACAAAAGATTTCTTATGATGCTGAAACGGGAAAATCTAAAGTGGAGGAAATTGATATAGAAAGAGAAATAGGATGGAAAGACGGAAAAATTGTTCTTGAAGATTGTCCGCTTCAAGAAGCACTTGATATCTTATCTAAAAAATACCACGTGACATTCCGTATTATCAATGACGAATTGCAAAATAGTCGTTTCACCGGCACTATTAAAAATCAGGGGGTGGAACAGATTATAAAGAATCTTTCTATTTCTTGTCGGTTTAATTATCGTATTGTAAAGAATAATAGTCCGGGAAACGATGGAGCTAAAGCAACAATAGAATTATATTAATCATCTTAATTATTGACGTACTATGAAAGCACCAACTTGAAAAAAGAAACAAAAAAAATATAGAAAAGCACTGCCATGCTTTTCTATATTGAAAAAACGAGATCGCTTGTCTGCCAACAAGCAACAATCATTTTTTACCAATCTTAAATCACATTTTAAAGTTATGTATTTATGTAATTACAACCAAAAAAATGTCCGAAAAAATACTTTTTTATGGGCAATTGGTAAAATCCCTTTGTTTATGAGGTTCTTTATTATGTTTATGTTCATGTCCATTGGGATTTCGTATGCTGAGACCGTTCATTCTCAAAATGCGGCTATGGAATTCCGTTTTCAGGATGTGACTATTGAAAAAGCACTCAAGGAAATCGAAAAAAAAACGGGGTACAATTTCTTTTATAATACGAAAGATTTTAACGTTAAGCGGAAGATCTCTTTTTCTGCTAAAGGAATGAATTTGTCCGAAGTTCTTAATGGAATATTTGCGAATTCTCAGGTGGATTATGTGATAAATGGCACAGATATCGTGTTGAAGCGGAGAGAAGAAGTAAGTAATGTAAGCAACGAGAAATACCAGATTAAGGGTTCTGTCCGGGATGGAAATGGAGAACCCGTTATCGGTGCGTCCGTAGTTTTGAAGGGACATACTGAGACCGGTGTCATCACTGATATTGATGGCAACTTCGTGTTGACAGTACCTGCTAAGAAAGTGACATTGAGTATCTCTTATATAGGATATGATCCGGTCAATGTGGAAGCTGCGGTAGGTACGTTTGTCAAGGTAGTCATGAAGGAATCATCACAAACGTTGAATGAAGTGGTCGTAGTAGGCTATGGTACACAAAAGAAAGAATCAGTAGTTGGCTCGGTACAGATGGTGAAACCTGACGAACTGAAAGTTCCCAGTTCTCAGTTGTCTACAGGCTTTGCTGGGCGTTTGGCTGGTGTTGTTGCCGTACAGCGTTCCGGTGAGCCGGGAGCCGATGGAGCCGACTTTTGGATTCGTGGTATCTCCACTTTCAATGGTGCAAGAAATCCGTTGATTATCATTGACGGTGTGCAGGCTTCAAGTGGTGATTTGAATGCTATTGATCCGGAGGTTATTGAAAGTTTCTCTGTGTTGAAAGATGCAACGGCTACAGCACTTTATGGTTCACGTGGTGCAAATGGTGTGATGATTGTCAAAACCAAATCAGGGCGTGAAAGTGACAAGGCTATTGTAAATATCCGTGTGGAAAACGCATATTCCACCCATACTAAAACACCGAAGTTTGTTGATGGTGTGCGTTACATGGAGATGTACAATGAAGCAGTGTTGTCACGTGGTACAGGTGATGTGCTTTATTCAGAGGACAAAATTGCCGGTACAAGAGCTGGACTGGATCCGCTTATTTACCCTAATGTGAATTGGTATGACGAACTATTCCGCAGTGGTGCTATGAATCAAAATGTCAATGTTACGATTCGGGGTGGTTCCAAAAAACTGGATTATTTCAGTAGTGTGTCCGTAAATCATGATAGTGGTGTACTGCGCAATACGGATGACTTTAGCTACAAAAACAATCTTAATATCATGCGTTATGTGTTCCAAAACAATTTCAACTTGAATCTGTCCAAAACAAGTAAGTTGTCGTTGAACCTGAATGTGCAGTTGAGGGATTATTCCGGTCCTCTTTCTAAAGCTAGCGATCTGTTTGGCTTGGTTATGGAAGCCAATCCGGTCGATTTCCCAATTCGTTTCCCTGACGATCCGGATGTGGATTACATCCGTTGGGGTGGTAAATCCGGAGGTAAATTCAATAATAGTTTCCGTAATCCATACGCGGAGATGGCAAGGGGATACCAGTCGCAGTTTGAAAGTACGGTGATGGCTAACCTGAAATTTGAGCAAAAACTGGATTTCATCACTGAAGGTTTGTCAGCAGAAGCCTTATTCTCGTTTAAGAACTGGAGTTATACGAATACCAAACGTTCTGCTGGTTACAACCAGTTCCAGGTAGCAAACTATAATGCCGGCAATTTGTCGGACTACACGCTGAATCGAATCGGTACCGAACAAAGTACAGTATTGAATACAGAGAATGGTTCGGGCGGTGATCGTCGACTTTATATTCAGGCAATGGTTAACTATAACCGTACGTTCAATACAGTACACAATGTGTCTGGAATGTTACTCTACAATCAAGATCAATACAATGGTAACGCTCCGACGGATCTTATTGGGTCGCTTCCGCAACGCAAGCAAGGATTTGCCGGTCGTTTTACCTATGCTTACGATTACCGCTACATGGCTGAATTGAATTTCGGATACAATGGTAGTGAAAACTTTGCGAAAGGAAACCGCTTTGGCTTTTTCCCTTCCGTAGCAGTAGGATACACAATCAGCCGTGAAAAGTTTTTTGAAAAGTTTTCCGATGTGGTGAGTAATTTGAAACTACGTGCTTCTTGGGGACTTGTAGGTAACGACCAGATTGGTGGCGAACGTTACATATACCTTTCAAATATCGAGTTACAGCATGGCGACTTCGGTTATACAACCGGGCGCGATCAGAATATTGGGAAAAATGGTCCGAAATATATTCGTTATGCCAACAATGATATTACGTGGGAGGTTGGTAGCAAATGGAACTTTGGTATCGACTTGGGTATCAAGGACAATTTGAACATTACGTTTGATATCTTTAAGGAAATACGTCAAGACATTTTTATGGAACGTCAGCAGGTTCCGGAGTATTGGGGTACGAATGGAAGGGATAAGTGGATGGATCTTTCAACGAAAATGTATGGCAATCTCGGTAAAGTAGAAAACAAGGGCCTTGACTTCTCTATTGACTATGTGAAGAGATTTAATAAGGATTTTGACATGTCATTCAAGGGAACATTTACGTATGCTCACAACAAAGTACTTGAATATGACGAACCGGATTTCCAAAAATATCCCAATATTTCACGTGTAGGACATTCTATCGATCAACAGCTCCTATACATTGCCGATCGTTTGTTTATTGATGATGCTGAAGTAAAACGTTCCCCGAAACAGAATATAGGTGGCTGGGTGAGTGGCGGTGATATCAAATATCTGGATCAGCCGGACGTAAACGGAAACTATGACAATGTCATCGACTCGAACGACCGTCAATATACTGGTATGCCAACGACTCCTGAGATCGTATACGGTTTCGGACCTTCATTCCGCTATAAGAAGTTTGATTTCTCTTTCTTCTTCCAGGGAGCAGCCCGTGTGTCTATCATGATGAATGGTATTCATCCTTTTGGTGACGGAGAAACGCGTAGTGTGTTACAGTTCATTGCCGATGACTATTGGAGCGAGGACAACCAGAATATCTATGCTAAATATCCGCGTTTGAGCAAACGTGATAATCCAAACAACACGGCATGGTCTACATACTGGCAACGGAACGGTGCATTCCTCAAACTGAAAAATGCTGAAATTGGATTCAATCATAAGTTCTTCCGCATTTATCTAAGAGGATCCAACTTGTTGACATTCTCGCCATTCAAATATTGGGATCCAGAAATGGGAAGTGGTAGTGGATTGTCTTATCCGACTCAACGAGTGTTTAATGTGGGTGTTCAATTTTCAATCAATAAATAAAACGGATTTATGAAAAACAAACTATATCAAACCCTGTTGCTTATTTTTCTGTTGGCAGGGGTCAGTGCTTGTGATTATCTGGATATTGTTCCTGACGAACGTCCGACTGAAGAGGATGCATTCAAAGATAAAAATGCAGCTGAGCGCTATTTGTATTCTTGTTATGCGTTTATGCCCAAAGAATGTGAAGGAGTCTATCTATATCAGAATGGTGATTGTCTGACCAATTATGACAAGTCGTTTTTGGAAGGAACCTATACAGCTGCCAATGTAGGTGAACTCACGTATTGGAGTCGTATGTATGCTGGCATACGCCGTTGCCATACATTAATAAGCAATATCGATGCTGTACCACGTATGGAAGAGGAGCTGAAGATTACGTATAAAGCTGAGGCTAATTTCTTGATTGCTTATTACCATTTTATGTTGTTGCGTGCATATGGTCCGATTATCATTGTGGATCATGAAATTAGTACAGGAAGTACGGAGAAACTGAAACGAAGTCCGTTTGATGCATGCGTAAAATGGATTGCTGATAAGTATGACGAAGCGTGCAACAGTGGATTATTGGATGTTCAATCAGCGTCCTACTATGGAAGAGCTACTACATTGGCAGCCAAGGCACTGAAAGCAAGACTTTATTTGTATGCGGCGTCTCCTCTGTTCAATGGTAATAGAGCTTTTTATGAAAACTCATCTCTTTACGATCCGGAGACGAACGAACCATTGATGCCATTGGATTATGACCCTTCTAAATGGCATACTGCGTTTACTGCTTGTCAAGATGCAATGCAATTGGCAGATAAACTGAAATATACCCAGTTCACAGTCGTTAACGAGAGTGAAATACCTGAAGAATGTTGGCCTAAGGATTTGACTCAATATGCATTGAAGATGCAAATCATGGACAAGAAGAATATGGAAGTCATTTGGGCGGATACTCGTCCTGAAACTGTGTATGGTCGACAAAATCAATCTGCTCCGCGTGATCCGGTGAATGGAGGTAATAGTTGGAATGGAGTAGGGCCCACATTGGATTTTGTAAAGAGGTTCTATACTGAAAACGGACTTCCGATTGACGAAGATCCAAAATACTACACTTCCGATGAATATTTCAATATCGGAATGTATGAAGGACGTAGTACGTGTAACCTCAATTTGAAGCGTGAACCTCGTTTCTATTCATGGATCTCGTTCCACAACGGATATTTTGAACTACAACGTGAAGGATATAATGAAGGCAGAATCATTACTCGTTTCCGTAAACAAGACGATCATGGAAAAGGAAGCCGTGCTACGGACTTCTCAGTGAGTGGATATTTGGTAAAGAAATGGTGTACGCCTACTTATGATACACGTAACGGATTCCAAAATTATCCATGGCCTATCATTCGTTTGGGAGAATTGTATTTGAATCTTGCGGAAGCTGCGGCGGAAGTCGGTGAATTGGACATTGCCAAAACAGCACTGAACAAGATTAGAGAACATGCCGGCATACCGACCGTGGAAAACTCATGGAAAGGTGTTGCCGAGTTGACGCAGAGCAAGTTGATTGAAATCATCCATCAAGAACGTCTCATCGAGTTGAGCTTCGAAGGACACTTCCGTTGGGATATGGTAAGATGGAAAGAGTTGGAGGGTGTTTTAAACCACAACCCCTCTGCTCTTAACACAGATGGGGTGTCAGATGAGGATTTCTTTCGTCCGGTAGTGTTGGAGCGTGCTTGGAAATTTACTTCACCGACTAATTACTTGCTTCCGATTTCAGATAAGGAATTGAATAAAAATATGTTGATTGTTCAAAACCCGGGTTATTAATCATTAAAACTGCAATTACAATGAAAAAGAAATATTTTTTCATGGCATGTTTAGCCGCCATATTTATGGTATCTGCTTGTAACGATGATGATGACAATGCAACTGTCTTACCGTCGGCTATTAGCAATCTGACAGCAACGCCTCTCGAAGGAGGGGTGCTGTTGGAATGGGAAGTTCCCGTCGATTCCAACTTGTTCTACGTGCAGGTAGACTATACTCATCCTGTCACAGGCAAGCGTATCAATAAGAATGCCAGTGTCTTTTGCGATACAATGCTTATTGAGGGCATGCTGGCAAAAGATGGTGAATATACATTCCATGCTATCCCTGTTAGTTTAACTCAAGATGTTGGTGAAAAGCTGGAAGTTAAGGCTTCCGCACTTCCTGTCCAGCCGGTGGTGAAAGAAATAACCGATAAGGTATTATTAGAAAAGAGCAACTTGTTCTGTAATAAACCTGACCCGGATGAAGGTAAATATATAGAGTATTTGGTGGATGGTAATTATACTAACTTTTTTCATACCGATTGGCATGATGCGGGAACTGTTCCGCACTATATAGACATCACTCTCCTGTCTCCTGTAGAGCAATTTAAGATACAAACTTACTATCGTGGTGGTAAGTATGGGCAATGTCCTGTGGAGATTACCGTATTAGGGAGTAATGATGGTGAACAGTGGGATGAGATTGCAAATATGGAAGACGATGGCAAAGGTGGTTCTTCTTATACCACACCTACATTGGGGACAGAAGGGAAGCCTTATTCACGCATCCGTTATCGTGCAGACGAGACTTTCGGCAATTCTGTGTTCTTTTCGTTAGCTGAGTTGGAATTCTATACTGTCAAAACTGAGATTTACGATCCGGAAGGTATTTACCAACCCGAAGACAAAGAATAACTGAAATTATTGCTTATTATTTATGGAAAGGAGGGGGCATGTCTCCCTCCCTTTCGTCTAAACAATAGAACTTCATGAACAAATTGATAACATCGATCCTCGTATGTTGTTTTGCTTTTAATTTATATGCCGAACAACTTCCCGCTAAACAATTCTCACATCCGGAACGTATTCGTTACGATCAGCATTGCTTCACGATAGAAGGTCGGGATATTTTTATCTTGAGTGCGGCTTTTCATTATTTTCGCGTTCCTCAGGAGTTATGGCGGGATCGTTTCCGTAAAATAAAGGAGGCGGGATTCAACACTGTGGAGACTTATGTGCCGTGGAATTGGCATGAGCGCACTATGCCGCGTAATGTAAAGGACTATTCGCAATGTGATTTTGACGACCTGAAGGCGTGGCTCAAGATGGCTCACGAAGAGTTCGGACTGTATACCATTGTCCGCCCGGGGCCTTTTATTTGTGCAGAATGGGCAGGAGGAGGTTATCCTAGATGGGTTGCCAAGTTTTGTCCGGCAAAATATGACACTAGCTTTTGGTTACGCAGTAACCATCCCGAACACATGAAATGGACCAAACATTGGTACGATGCTGTTTGTCCGGTTTTTGCCGAGGAGCAGCTTACACGTAAGAAATCCGGTGAGAAAGGAATTATCATGGTGCAACTCGAGAACGAATACATTTACTTTGGCATGGAGTCAGAGAAAAAAGAAGAGGTGCTGCGCGACATGGCAGCTTATTGCACGAATAATGGAATTGAGGTACCGCTGTTTACCTGTGTTACACCTGAGGTAAGAGGCTCGAAAGATGCCGTTATCAGTCAGCTGTTCGATATGGACAATCAATATGTATGGTGGAATATACAGGAGGCGAAAAGCCGCATTGAAGATTTAAAGAGACAACAGCCTAACGCGCCGGCTTTTGTGTGTGAATTGCAGGGTGGCTGGTTTTCCACGGTAGGTGGAGGATTGAGTGAGGACAGCTATTTGGATGGACGTCATGCGCGTGGAATGGCATTGATGGCAATGGCCGGAGGTTCTACCGGACTTAATTATTATATGTTTTTCGGAGGAACAAATCTAGCCGGTTGGGGCGCTCGCCGCATGACTACCAGCTACGATTACGGAGCTGCATTAAAAGAAAGTGGTGGTGTGAGTGAGAAATTCGCTGCCGTGAAAGGAGTCGGGGATTTCGTCAACCGTTTTGGTACTCAATTAGCGAGAAGTGAAGCGATAGAGTTTACTACATCGGACAACATCAAGGATTTGACCGTTGGAGTACGCCGGACAAAAGAGGGAACTTTGTTTATTTTTATATTTAATAAAGATAAGAAAAAAGCATTCCGTGATAACGTTCAATTTCATATAAAAGGTATGCCGGCATTCAATGTTTATTGCTCGGTTGAGCCATTGGACAGCAAGGTACTGGTACTCTCTCAGGCGAATGGACAATGTGAATGGTATCCGAAAGAACAGACTTTGCCGGAACGTCCCGTCAATATGCCTATGCCGATACGGATTGCACAGGCAGAACGTTGTGATGAAACCTTTCAGGGGAACTGGCGACCACTGCGTAAAGGTATTTCTTTACCAGAAATTGGTGTGAACGATTGTCGTTACTCCATGTATCGTAGTGTAGTAAAACTATCGAAGAAAGAGGTAGAGGAATATGGAACATTGGTTTGTGAGATGTTTACGGCTGATCCGCTTTATGTACAAGTGAATGGAAAAATAGCTAAAAGGGCTTCTACCGATGAACTGGATAATACATTTGTCATAGATGGGCTACTGCATGAGGGAAGCAATGAAATCGTAAGCATCTATGAAAATCGTGGACACGCTCATGGATATCGCCCGATGGAGGAATTGAGCGGAATGAAATCTGCCGGATTGGGCAAGAAGCAATCTGCTATCCTTCCTATCGAAAAATGGGAAGTGAAAAAGGTGGAAAATAATGTCAAAGATATCAAGTCACTGCTGTCTAACAATGAAGGCTGGGAAACCATCATGCTTGATCAAAGTACTATCGCCAATCTTGCTACATTGCAAATAGCCGGACTGGAGAAGCCGGAATGGCCTGCCGCATGGGTGTTGCAAGGGAAAGAAGGAACGGCTATTTATCGTACCGAGATTGAATTTACGCCTGAGATGATAGCCGAAAGGAAGACAATGATTGAATTTGCTTGTGTAGATGATGCCGGAACGCTTTGGGTCAATGGTAAGGAAGTGGCAAGCCATGATGCATGGGATAAACCGTTTGTGGTGAATATTGCTCCTTATATACATAATGGAAAGAATGACATTGCGATTATTGTACGAAATCAGAGTGGTGCCGGCGGACTGTTGAAGGGAGTACGCTTGTTTAGTGAGTTGCGTATTAAGAAACTGTTGCAATGGGAAGTCTCCTCTGATTTAGGAGGTGTTGTACAAAAAATATGTGACGGAATTACTACAAATGGCAACTGGGAAGTTGTATCGTTAAAAACTGACGGCATGTTGGCACGTAAAGGAAATAATATCCAGCCGAAAGGAAAACGTGATGCTTTGCTGACTTGGTATAAAGTAACCTTCGACTTGCCTACGCAAAGTGCAGACTGTTGGATTCCCTGGCGCGCGGTTATCAATGCTTCGGGTACCGGATATATGTGGCTGAACGGGCATAATATCGGTCGTCATTGGGAAGAAGGTCCGCAAAGAGAATTTTATTTGCCCGAATGTTGGTTGAATATGGGAGGTAGCAATACGCTGGTACTCGGTCTACGTCAATCAGAAAATGGCGGTGCTGTATTAGAAGGAATAGAAATAGTGCCCTATTATGAAGATGCAGAGATAAGAATAAAAACGAATGATTATGAGAAAGAATAGAATTGGGTGTTTATTTGGAATATTCCTTTTGTTTACAACTATTCTGTCTGCACAACAAGGTCAATTTATTAATTGGAAAGATTACTCTGGTAAAGTTTATATTCAATTGGTAGACGGAATGCTTCAAATTAGTCCATTGGCGGCTAATGCGGTGCGTATTCAATACCAAAAGTCCGCTAACAGGCAATTACCTGAGTGGGTTTATGTAGATAGTTTATCTAATAAGGTTGCTTATCAAATAAAGGATAATAGTCATGAAATCGGAATCCGGTTGAGTCAGATGTCCGTTATTGTGAATAAGCAAACCGGACAATTAACTTTTCGGGATTCACAGGGTAAGAAAATTTTTTCAGAGAATCAAAGAAAGTTGACTCCAAGTCTTGTACAAGGAGAAAATACTTATTGTGCAGAATTGCATATTGAATCACCGGAAGACGAATTCTTATTCGGATTAGGGCAATTTCAGGATGGATATCTTAATGTAAGAGGATTGTCCAGACGTTTGACGCAGGTAAATACGCAGATATCAATACCTTTTGTCCTTTCCAATAAGGGATATGGTTTATTATGGAATAATTATGGCCTGACGGATTTTAATCCATCGGAACAGAAAATCATATTCCAGAAACAAGAAGAGAATGGAGAAAAAACAGTGGTGGATGTAACTTCTACGGAAGGTGATAAAAAAGAAGTTCGTCAGAGTAATATTTTTATTTCAAAACTGACACTTCCCAAATCTGGTCGTTATGCATTACTTTTAGATGTCGGTCAGCAAATGGCAAGGACGCACCATCTTGCTATCGATGGGAAAACGATAGTGGAAGTGAAAAATATATGGTTACCACCGACAACCTCTGTCATTGTTGATTTGGAAGCAGGTGAACATCAAGTAATGGCTAGATTGGAAAAAGATGACCGGCCTGTTCTATATTATAAAGAAATAGAAGATGAAACAGTATTTCGTTCTCCTGTAGCCGAATGTGTGGATTATACAGTATTTGCAGGAAGTGCGAATAAGGTTATCAATACTTATAGGAAACTAACAGGTAATGCTCCCATGATGCCAAGTTGGGCGTTAGGATATATCCATTGTCGTGAACGTTTTCATTCACAAGGAGAAATATTGGAAACTATCCAAAAGTTTAGAAAGGAAAAATTGCCTGTGGATATGGTGGTACAGGATTGGCAGTATTGGGGGAAATATGGTTGGAATGCCATGCGTTTTGATGAAAGTGATTATCCTGATCCTAAGGTTTTGGTAGACTCACTGCATGCGATGAATACCCGTTTGATGCTTTCCGTATGGTCAAAGATAGACTCTGAATCAGAAGTCGGACAAGAAATGAAGCAAAAAGGATATTATCTTGCTAATACATCTTGGATTGACTTCTTTAATTCCGATGCTGCATCTTGTTATTGGATGAATTTTAGTAGAAATTTGTTGAAGCCTTATGGTATTGATGCTTGGTGGCAGGATGCTACAGAACCCGAAAATGATGATTTATTAGGGCGCAAAGTGATGAATGGTACGGTCCCAGGAGAAGTTTTCCGCAATGTTTATCCACTTTTGGTGAATAGAACGGTCTATCAGGGTTGCCGTAAGGATGATCCGTCACGGCGGACAATGATACTTACACGTAGTGGCTTTCCTGGTATACAGCGTTATGGCGCTGCTGTATGGTCGGGCGACGTCGGGCATGATTGGGAAACATTTCGACGCCAAATTGTTGGTGGTTTGAGTATGATGGCTTCGGGTATTCCATGGTGGACGTATGATGCCGGCGGTTTTTTCCGCCCGCAGGATCAGTATACGGATAAAAAATATCATGAGCGTTTTCTTAGATGGTTACAGACGGCTACGTTTTTACCGTTAATGAGGGTGCATGGTTACCAGACCAATACCGAATTCTGGAATTATGGAGAACAGGTAACCCGTATAGCACGTAAATCTTTAGAACTTCGTTATCGTCTTTTTCCGTATATTTATTCTGAAAGTGCTAGAGTATCTCTAGAAGCTAGTACATTGATGCGTCCTATGATAATGGATTACGGGACAGACTCACTTGCATTAGTGCAAAAATATGAATTTATGTTCGGACCTTCATTGTTGGTAGCTCCTATTGTTGAAGAAAGCCCGGCAATGTGGCATGTTTATCTGCCTGAAAATAAAGGAGGATGGTATGACTTCTTCACTGGTAAAAAAGTGCAAATGAATTCAGGTACTATAGATGTTCCGGTCTCTTTGGAGAACATACCTGTTTTTGTGAAAGCCGGGACAATTCTTCCGTTGGCGGAAAGTTGCCAACATACAGGAGAAGTCGCTGATGCAGCATGGGAAATACGTATTTATCAGGGAGCGGACGGGAAGTTTATTGTTTATGAGGATGAGGGGATCAATAATCAGTATGAACAAGGGAAATATACCACTTTTTGTATGGAATGGAACGATAATAAAAATAAATTGATCCTCCATTCACGTCAAGGATCCTATCCGGGAGTGTGTAAGCGCAGAAAACTGAAGATATTGAAAATCTCTGCAGATGGATATTCCATAGGGAAAGAAGTGATGTATGAAGGAAAAAAGATTACTATCAAGTTCTAAATTTGATATATCATTTCAATACTTTGGTATATGAGGATAAAAAATGATTGATAATATAAACTAATAGAAAGAGACTTATGAAAATTAAGATATTTTTAGTAATGAGTTTATTGTTGAGTGGTGTGAATATACACTATTCTTCAGCTCAAATGAATGTTTGGAATCCGGATAATCAGAATGGAACATTTACGAACCCTATCATGTGGGGAGACTGGCCCGATCCGGATCTGATCCGGGTTGATGATAAGTTTTATCTCGTGTCTACCAGTATGCACTATGTGCCGGGATGCCCTATTGCTGTATCGGAAGATTTGGTAAACTGGGAAATGGCAGGATATGCTTTGGATCGTTATGATGAGGATCCGAAATATGATATGCAGGGTGGCAATCTTTATCTGAATGGGGCGTGGGCAACTACGATACGGCATCATAACGGAAAATTTTACGTTGGTTTCTGTACACCCTATGGTTGGGGACGGGAAACCGGGCATTTCTCTATTTGTATAGCCGATGATGTGAAAGGACCTTGGGAACGTACTATATTTCCTGAATATTTATATGATCCGGGGTTATTCTTTGATGAAGATGGAAAGGTTTACGTGGTTCACGGGCAAGGTACACTATACTTGACAGAGTTGAACTCGGACGTGAAATCCGTTAAAGGGAAACCTGTGAAGATATGGCAGGGTGGTTTTAAAAATGCACATGAGTTAGGAGGCGGTTTCGGTATGGAAGGATCTCATATGTACCGCATCAATGGAAAATATTATATTACTTGTCCTGCCGGGGGAACGGGAGGATGGCAAATCTGCTTGCGTTCGGATAATATCTATGGTCCCTATGAACACAAACTCATAATGAACGATTGGAGTTCATATCCCAAAAACGGACTTCATCAGGGTGGGATGGTACAGTTGAAAAATGGAGACTGGTGGTTTATGATTATGCAGGACAGAGGACCGATAGGACGTGTTCCGTGTCTTGTGCCCGTGAAATGGATAGACGGTTGGCCTATGCTGGGTGATGAAGGAAAAGATCTTATCACTTATCCTAAACCTGCTACCGGGAAAAAATCGAAGATAAAGAGTCCGGCTACTACCGATGAGTTCAATGCTTCTCAATTAGGTCTGCAATGGCAATGGAATCATAATCCGGATAATAGCAGATGGAGTTTGAAGGAACGTAAGGGATATATGCGTCTGTATGCTTCCCAAGCTTCTACATTGAAAGATGCTCGTAATACATTGACACAACGTGTTCAGGGACCGAGTTGCGAGGGTTCGGTAGAAATGGAAGTGACCGGACTTAAAGATGGCAATATTGCCGGATTCGGAATCTTCGAGTTTCCTTATGCCTATGTTGCGATACGACAAGAATCCGGTAGACGCAAAATTGTGATGTGTAATGACGGTAAGGATATCGAAACCGTAGAGCATTTCAATGGTGATAAACTGTGGATACGCGTACGTGCTACAGACAAAGAATTTAAGGCTTTGTTCTATTACAGTCTGGATGGTGTGAATTATAAACGCATTGGTAATGAATTGCAGATGGGATTGGGATTGCCGTGGACAGCCAATCGTTTTGCATTGTTCAACTTCAATACTACGCCGCAAGGAAATAACGGATATGCCGACTTTAATTGGTTTAGATTTACGAATAAGTAATGTATTTATACCATTCAATCTTCTTAAAACACATGCAATGACATGAAACGAATATCACTTTTTACTTTTTTCATCTTCTTAGGTATAGCCGGTTGTATGGCTCAAGTATCCGGTGAGAAGATCGAGAAAGTTTACGTTGCATTCAAAACTCACCTTGATGTGGGATTTACTGATCTTAGTTCCGTTGTGACCGAAAGGTATGTGCATGATTTTATTCCGAAAGCCATAGAAGTCAGTGAACGCTTGCGCGCTGACGGCTCTGGTGACCGGTATGTATGGACAACCGGCTCATGGCTTATCTGGAAATATCTTCGCACGGCATCTCCTGAGGCTGTGAAGCAGTTGGAGGAGGCCATTGGTCGTGGCGATATCGTATGGAATTCCGTTCCCTATACTGTGGAATCGGAGACAATGACGCGTGAACTGTTTGAAACCTGCTTGTTGCTTTCCAAACGTTTGGATAAGAAATACAACAAGCAGACTATTGCTGCAAAGATGACTGATGTGCCGGGACACACTCGTAGTATCATCGATCCGATGTATGACGCAGGCATTCGTCTTTTGCATGTGGGAATTAACTCAGCTTGTCCGTTACCTTCGGTGCCTACTTTCTGTCGGTGGCGCAGTCCTTCTGGCAATGACTTGTTGCTGGTTTATCAGAAAGATTATGGAGAAGATGAAGTATTGCCGGATGGAAAGACAGTTGTCAGTATTAATTTTACGGGCGACAACCACGGACCGCATAGCTATGAACGTGTGAAAAAGATTTATGCCGATTTGCGTAAGCGTTATCCTCAAGCTCAGCTTGTAGGTGCATCGTTCAATGATGTCGCCCGGGAACTGTTGCTGATAAAGAAGGATTTGCCGGTTGTTACTTCTGAGATTGGTGATACGTGGATATTTGGTTATGGTGGAGCACCGATACGTATGGCTAAATTCCGTGCTGTTTCGCGGTTGTATTCTCAATGGTTGAATGAAGGGAAAATCAAAAAAGATAGTGACGTTGCTTTGGACTTTGCAGCCGAATTAGGTCTGATAGCAGAACATACGCAAGGTGTGGATGTGAAAACACATCTTCGTCAATGGGACAAATATGATATGGATAAGTTTCTCAAAGGTCGTTCCGAAGGAGTATTCAGTATGGCTGAGGCTTCATGGAAAGAGATTGATAATTATATCGACAGTGCTATCGCTTTCCTTCCGGCTTCCTTGCAAAAAGAGGCACGTGAAGTAGTCGCAGAAGTGGATAAGGTTAAACTGGAGGATAACTCAAAGATGAAACCAATGGCACGGAAGCGTTGGGAACAGCCGATAGCCGGTGGAATGACGTTGACGGGATTGTCTTATCAAATGTTTGATGGGGATGATTATGATGATTTTCAAAATAGATATCTTCGTGCACGGTATGGTTGGGCATTGGATGACTTAGGTAAACGAGGTTTGAAAGAATCACATGCAGTGAGTGTAACGCTTTATGCACAGACCATGGCGCAATCGGTACGTAAAGAGAAAAAGGGGACACGTATTATCACTGAACTGAGGTTTCCTGAAAATGAGAAAGTGGACAAACGCGTATATCCCGAACGAATACAGGTGAACTGTTTTACGACAAAGAATGGAAAAAGGTCGGAAGTGGCATTGACCATTTATGGTAAACCGGCAGTACGTTTGCCCGAATCTTATTGGTTGTCGTTCACGGTGCCCGGTATTGAATCGGTGATAGCCGAGAAGATGGGTGAACGGGTGGATTTGATGGATGTGGTGGAAAAAGGTAACCGGCAAATGCATGGGATAGACCGTTATGTCGATTTGATAACCTCCGGGGAAACGATACGTATCAGCAGTAAGGAAGCTTTCTTACTCAACGTAGGAGAAGCTCAGGGGTTGAATTATTCAACCAACTATCCTGATAAACGTAAAGGGGTGCATTTTAATCTGAACAACAATTTGTGGGGAACGAATTTCTCCATGTGGAATGAAGGCTCGCTGACTTATCATTTTGTGATTGAGACATTGAGTCGCAAATAAAAGAAAGTACTTGAATAACCTTATTTTATAACTAAAATTATTTTAAACCATGAAAAAATATAGTATTATTATTTTGATATTATGTAGCTGGGCGATGAGTCTGTTTGCTATATCTTGTTCCGATCAGGAAAGTAAACCACAACCTTTTTTGGAAATAAAGAAGGATACTGTGGTGTTTGCACAAGAGGCTGCAAATACTTCTATTGTAGTGAATACAAACATCGCTTGGCAAGCCAATGTGCCTTCATCCGGGAATTGGTGTACGGTTCAGGGAGCAGATGATTTGTTGTCTATTTCGGTAGAAAAGAATACGGGAAGAGACTTGCGTGAAACAGACATTGTTGTTAAAGGAGAAGGCCTTGAACAGAAAGTGCACGTGAAACAATTGGGAGAGCAACCGGATATTTTGTTGGAGAATGAGCGTCTCAACTTGAACTATACAGATACGGTAGTTACCGTCAAGGTGGTAAGTAACGTAGAATATGAAGTGGAAATTCCGCAAAACGCTGATTGGATTAAGGAAATGAAGCAACAAGTACAGGTACGGGCTATGGCGGAATCGGAACGTACTTTCAGCATTGAAAGAAATGAAGATGATACGGTGCGCTATATCTCTGTCGTATTCCGTTCTGTGGATCAGAAGGTCGAACGCTCATTGATGTTTCGCCAGGGACATCGGGATAAAGAATACAATCCCGGTGATCCGTCTGAGCTCGGTGATATATTTTTGCCTATCGCCAGTGGAAAAGCAAACCAATATAATTCACAAGAAGAAAGTATTGAAATGTCATTTGACGGAACTACGTCCACTTGGTATCACTCACCATGGTATAGTACAACTTTTCCGGTAGAACTTGAATACACTTTCGAATCACCGCAAGACGTGGATTATCTTGTATATAAGCCTCGAGGTTCAGGTGAGAATGGAAATTGGAAAAAGTTCGATTTATATGTTTCTACAGCGCAGAAAGAAGACTATGAAAAGATAGCATCGTATGATTTTGCAGGTAGTTCTTTTTCGTCGAAGATAAATTTTGCTGAACCACTGAAGGGGGTAAAGTCCTTCCGATTTGAGGTGAATGAAGCTATTGGTGGAGTGGCGAGTTGCGGTGAAATGGAATTCTACAGAAATGCTGCTCCTATAGCAGGACTTACGGAAGTCTTTGCCGATGAACTCTGTTCTGAGCTTTGTGCAGATGTGGATCAACGTAAGATAGACGGATTGGAGAATAGCTTTTTCAGAATGATAGCGCAAAGTTTGTATGACAAGACGTATGATTTGGAGTACCGTGTACAAGCTTATGAACCTTATCGTGAAATCAATGATTTGGCAGCAGAACTGAAAATAGGTGGATATAATCCGTTTGAAAATCCTACAGGTATTTATTTTAAGGATGGCGAAGAAGTAATTGTAATTGTAGGAAATACAAATGGAGAACGGGTAAACTTGAAAGTGTATGACTTCGATGCAATAAGACAGGGGCAACGTACGCCGGATCCAACTTCATATCCTTTAAACGAAGGTATTAACAAATTGAGAATTACACATGGAGGGTTAAGCTATATTGAGTACTATACTCCGAACTGGAAAACTGCACCAGCTATTAAATTGCACATTGCTTCTGGTAAAGTGAACGGATACTACGACAAGCATCGGGATGTATCGGCCGACTGGCGTGAAATTTTGAATGAAGCTACTTATGGTTGCATAGATATCAAAGGCGATCGTGTTAATTTGGTGTTTGGGGTGAACAGTATAAAGACTTATTGTGACAATCTAGGAAAACTGATACAGAACTATGATGATATAGTGGAATTAGAACATGAAATCATGGGATTAGATAAATACGGGCGTCGGCCTAAAAATCATATGTTTGCTCGTGTGACCAAAGACGGATTGTTTGCTGATGGTTGGGGGGCCGGATGGTATGAAGGTTGTATGAACGAATTGGCCAGTACTACTAAATCTTTACATGAGGGAGTTTGGGCTATTGCACATGAGTTTGGCCATGTTAATCAAATCAGTCCGGGGTTGAAATGGGTATCAACCACTGAGGTGACGAACAATGTATATTCTGTATGTGCACGATATAAATTCTTTCGAGAAAATATGGTATTGGAACAAAACAAGTGTAATGATGGAAATGATAACGATGTAATAGGAGGTCGGTTTAATTCATATTTAAACTATGGAATCATACGAGGTGAACAATGGTTATGTCAAAAGGGGCAAGATAATTTGGATCCGGATAGTTATCCTAACGGGGGGGATCATTTTGTAAAACTATGTCCATTATGGCAGCTGCTGTTGTATTACCGTGAAATTATAGGAGGAGACAAACGCGATTGGTATGGTGATGTGGCTGAAATTGTGCGTACAACTAACCAAACGGGTATGACAAACGGGCAACTTCAACTTGCTTTCATGCGTAACACTATGGATGTATTGAAGGTAAACTTGACAGATTTCTTTATAAAAGCCGGTATGTTGAAACCTATAGATAAAGAATTAGACGATTATGCTCGTGGTTGGATGACTATTACTCAGGAAGAATGTGACGAATTGGTTAATTATGCAGCCAAATATCCTAAACCGGAAACCCCCGTACTTTATTACTTGTCTGCAAATTGTGAAAATGCTTTCAAAAATAAATTGTCTGTAGAAGGTATTTACAATGAAGGGATTCAAGTAAGAAACGAATGGGTAATTGTTAATCACGATGTTTGGAAAAATGTCACAGTATTTGAAACTTACCAAGGCAATGAATTAAAATATGCCTGCATAGTAGGAACTGATTATATGAATCTTAATAAGACAAAGGTGTACTATCCCGAAGGTTCTACACGTATTGAGGCTGTTTCTTGGGATGGAAAGAGAACTTTGGTCTATGGAAAAAAATAATATAGATTTCGACAAAATATAAAAATGATGAATCATAACAGGATTTATTATTTGCTATTGCTGTTTGCGTTGAGCCTCGGGACTCCGGGGCTTGCGCAGAAGCGTTGTATCAGTCTGGATTGGAATTTTTGTCGTATTTCCGATGAAACGTCGAAAGCGGAAATCAAGAATCAGGGAAGTGACTGGAGTTCACAATACAATGTGCAGCACATGGGTATGAACGGGAATAGCGAATTGGCTGTTCCGCAAAATACTTTGGGAGCGGAACTGCGGCAGTTGGAGAACAAACAATGGGAACAAATTACTCTTCCGCATACGCCATTTGTAGAACCATTGACTGTGCTGCATCAATGGCAAGGTATCTGCTATTACAAAAAAAAGATTACCATTACACCGGAGGAGGAGAAGAAGCATATTTGGATAGAGTTTGAAGGCGCGATGCACTTGGCCGATGTGTGGATTAACGGTAAGCATGTCATGCAACATGCCGGAGGATACACCCCATTTGTGGTAGACGCAACCGGATTGTTGAAAACGGGTAAAGAAAATGAATTATTAGTCCGTTTGGACAACCGTAACAATTCGTTGATTCCTCCCGGAAAACCGTTGGAAACACTTGATTTTTGTTATTATGGGGGAATTTATCGGAATGTACACTTGATAGCGAAAGCTGATGTACATATTACTCATCCCATTCTTGACGGACATCCGGCAGGAGCAGGTATATTTATTACCTATCCGAAGGTGTCGCAGGAGCTATCGGTAGTGGATGCGAAAACTGAAATAAAGAATACTTCTGATAAGGAAAAAGTGGTGGAACTTAGACACACGCTTTATACTTGGAAAAAGCAGAAAGGAAAAGATAAAAAAGTACAGAACATTTCAGAAACACTCACATTGCACCCTGGCGTAACAATAGAAAACAATCAGCGCATGGAGGTGAAACATCCGGCTTTGTGGAGTCCGGATGAACCGAATTTGTATGTGTTGTCGACAGAAGTCGTAGAAAATGGGAAAGTGGTAGATAAGGAAGAAACTCGTATAGGAATACGTCATATAGAAATGAGTATTGAAAAAGGGTTTGTCATCAACGGAAAACCGCTTAGGTTGGTAGGTAGTAACCGACACATGGAATATCCGTATGTAGGTAATGCTATTTCCGATCAGGCACAATATCGTGATATGTATCAAATTCGTTCAAACGGATTCAACATTGTTCGTTTGGGACATTATCCGCAAGCTACTGCTGCATTGGATGCTTGCGATGAGTTGGGACTTCTTGCCATAGAACCGATACCCGGATGGCAGTTTTTCAATAAAAATCCGTTGTTCATATCGCTCACGCACCGGGATGTGCGTGACATGATTCGTCGTGATCGTAATCATCCATCCATTGTGATGTGGGAAACAACGCTTAATGAGTCATGGCCTCCGGCCGAGTGGAAAGACGGAGTAGTCAAGATTGCCCATGAGGAACTGCCGGGAGATCAATGTTTCACATCAGGCGATTCGTATGGTTATAAAGGATTTGATGTCTGTTACAATGACTGGGAAGAAGGCTTCAAACGTCCCAATAATAGTAGTAAACCGGGATTTATACGCGAATATTATGATTATGAGTTTGGCGGGCATTACAGCACAACACGTATCAGACGGGGAGACGGAGAAAAGGCTCAACTTCAGAACGCATGGAATGCGCAATGGTCGCACAACCGATACCGTATTTATTATCCAAAGACAATGGGGGATGCGGTATGGAGTATGTATGATTACAATCGGGGATGTTGCGATAATATTTGTTATAGTGGTGTGGCCGACATCTTTAGATTACCTAAATTCAGTCTTTCTTTTTTCAGAACACAGATTGCGGAAGGTAGCATGCTACCTTCGGGAAAGATGCCTTATGAGGTATTTATTCCGGCGTATAGGGACGAAATTTTATCCGATACAGTAATGGTGTACGGTAATGTGGATGAGGTAGAACTGGTTTTAAATGGCAAAACTATCAGACGACAAACAGCTGATAAAGGCCCGGATAGTGACTATATTCCCGTACCGAATGGAGGCAATGGCAAGAATCTTCATTTCCCACCGTTCACGTTTTATGGAGTATCTAAGGAGAGAGGGATATTGAAAGCTGTCGGTTATCATCAAGGGAAAAAAGTGGCAGAATATACGGTGAAGACTCCCGGAGTCCCGGAACGTCTGGATATTACTTATTTTGAGAGTGGCAAACCGGCTACAAAGAATGACTTGCTGATTGTATATGTCAGAATGCTGGACAAACAAGGAGTACTTTGTCCTGTTAACGGAATTCCTGTAGAATTGTCGGTACAAGGAGGAGAAATCGTAGGTCCTACTTCGTATCCACTGGAAGCAGGAGTCGCTTCATTTTTGGTGAGAACCGGTGAGATTTCGAAAATCAATATAAGGGCTATAAGTAAAGAGTTTTCAACTTATAAAAAAATAAAGATAAAGAATAGTTTATGAATTTAATGAAAGTTATTGCTACTTATGCAATGTTATGTGTGTGTGTCTTTGCACAAGCCAAAGAGGTGAAGTCTTTACAATCACCTCGGCAGTGGCATGTTTCTATTAGTGGAAATGATAGTGCCGATGGCTCTGCGACAGCTCCATTGCGTCATATTCAGACTGCGGCCGAACGGGCATATCCGGGAGATGTTGTCATCGTACACGAAGGTGTTTACAGGGAGAGAGTTGCTCCACCGCGGGGAGGAGAATCTAAAGAGCGACCGATAACCTATCAAGCGGCTGAAGGAGAAAAAGTGGAAATCAAAGGTTCCGAAGTCATTAAAAATTGGAGACGGCTGAACAATGAGACATGGGAAACGGTGATCCCTAATAGTTTGTTCGGCGACTTCAATCCGTACAATGATACGATACATGGTGATTGGTTGGCAAGAGGACAATGGTCGCATACCGGAGAAGTATATTTGAATGACCGTGCCCTTGCGGAAACGGAACGGTTGGAAGATGTGCTTCTGAATAAAGGTAATCGTCAGTTGTGGTATAGTAAAGTAGGAAATGACAGTACATGGATATGGGCCAATTTTCCGGGATGCGATCCGAACCGTGAACTGGTGGAGATTAATGTACGCCGGACGGTATTCTATCCGGAGAAACCGTTTGTCAACTACATTACAGTAAGAGGTTTTCACGTCAGTCAAGCTGCTACGCCATGGGCACCGCCCACTGCTGAACAAATAGGGGCTATCGGTACACATTGGAGTAAAGGATGGACTATAGAGGACAATGTGGTTACTCATTCAAAATGTGTGGGCATTACTTTAGGTAAATACGGAGATGAATGGGATAATAAGGCAGAAAGCGTAGAAGGATATGTCGGCACTGTCAAAAGGGCATTGGACAACCAATGGAACAGGGAGCATATCGGCAGTCATTCGGTACGCCACAATCGTGTTTCTTTCTGTGGACAAGCCGGTATCGCAGGTAGTTTGGGAGCAATCTTCAGTACCATTAGCGACAATGTGGTTCATGATATCGGAGGTTCTTCATTTTGGGGATACGAATTGGCCGGTATCAAACTGCATGCGGCTATAGACGCTGTGATAGAACACAATCACATTTATCGGACGGAGGGCGGCATTTGGCTGGACTGGATGACACAAGGTACAAGGGTGACACGTAATCTCCTTCACGACAACAGAGTACAGGATTTCTCCTTGGAAGTGAACCACGGCCCCATCATTGTGGATAATAATTTATTTTTGTCGCCCGAACTGGCGCAAGTCAAACTTTCACAAGGAGTTGCTTTTGTACACAATACAATTGCTTGGAAAATATGGCCTACAGGCGATGTGGATGAACGGCAAACTCCTTATATGTTTCCTCATGACACTCAAATTAAGGGATACCATGATTGTCCTTGCGGGAATGTGTGTTACTTCAATAATTTGCTCTTACGGGAAAATTTGAGTATGTACGAGAATAGCAAATTACCGACAAAGATGGAAGGGAATGTAGTAGATACACTGGTGCAATATAGAGTAGAAGAAATGGCTGATGGTTGGTATCTGGAGTTCATCCCTACGAAATCATTGAGCAAGGAATGTACTAAAGCATTGGTCTATTCGCAACAATTGGGAGAAGCTGTTATTCCCCGACAGCGGATTGAGTTGCCGGATGGAAAGAAGGCTTTCGATAAAGACTATTTGGGGAGAAAGCGTAAAAAAAGAGGGAACTTACCCGGCGCTATTGAATTTAAAGGAGATTCCAGGGTGCGGGTTAAGGTATATGATACATGGAATTAATATCATCAGTAACTATGAAGAAGCATGTTTTAATCTGTGGATTAGGAATATTATTGGGATTTTTGCTAAATACAGGTGTCTTGGCTGCCGCTAATTCTTCTATCGGTCGTTGGACTATCTGGTCGAAGAACCCTGCATTGCAATGGGAGGACGCTTTCGTGACCGGCAATGGGAAGATTGGCAGTTTGATAGCGGGACGTCCGCAGGAAGAACGAATCACTTGTGTTCATGAAGAATTGTTTATCCGCGGATGGGACAGGCATAAAGTGACTGTTCCGCAAACTGCACAATTGATGCCATACGTTCGTCAACTAATGGAAAAAGGTAAATCGGATGAAGCGGCTTGGCTGTTGACGGATGAGGCAGAAAGACAATTGCGTGCAATGGGAGCTAATCAACGATGGCCGTTAATTCCGCATCCGGCTTTCGATCTTTGCATCCGTCAGTTGGACAAGTTGCCTCTTCCGGTAGCAGATTACCGACGGCAATTGAACTTGGAGACGGGGGAAGCGACTGTTGTCTGGAAGCAAGGTGCAGGCAGTTTTACAGAATCGGTTTTTTCTTCAAGGAAAGACAATGTGAATGTCATTCGCCTGAAAGCAAGCAACAAAGGGAAAATAAATGTGGAACTTAGTCTGGAGGAAACTCCCGGACGGGAAGGAGAACACTTTGAACACGATTTGGATCATGCCTTTTCTGAGGTAGATCGGGAAGCTTCCGGGCATTGGCTCACTTATCATGCCGCATACGACAAAGATCCCGGCGGATATGATGGAGTGGCGAAGGTTACTTTGAGAGGAGGAAACATACAGACGAAAGGTAAATCGTTGGTAGTCAGAAATGCAGAAGAAGTATTAATTATAGTGAGTATTGTCCCGCAGGAAGATGCCCGAAATGCTTCGTTGGATGCTGCCAAGGCCGGACTGGATAAGTTGGCTACAAACTATGACAAGTTGTTGCGGCCTCATGCGCAAAAACACAGCGAACTATTTCACCGTATGCAGTTGGATTTAGGTTGTGGTGAACAATGGACAGTGACGCCTACTGAACAGATGTTGGCACAGATCAAAGAAACAGGGCCAACACCCTTGTTCCTTGAACAACTTCATGCCATGGGACGTTATCTGTTGATTTCTTCGTGTGGAAAATTCCCTCCTCCTTTACAGGGAATATGGAGTGGAGGATGGAAACCTGCATGGATTGGAGGTTTCGTCTGGGATTCCAATCTTAATCTGGCTATATCCGCCACAACGATGAGCAACCTGCCCGAATGTGCCGAAAGTTATAACCGACACATAGAAAGCCTGCTGCCGGGATGGCGACTGAACGCCCGCAATTATTTAGGTTGCCGCGGCTTTGTCGTTGCTCATTACAATGATCCTACCAATGGCTACCTGACACACTTCGGTAGTTCCTTTCCATGGATGTTTTGGGCAGGTGGGGCAGGATGGAATTTGCGTCCTTTGTATGAATATGCCATGTTGACCGGCAATGTGACATATCTGAAAGAGAAAGTCTATCCTTTATATAAGGAAATGGCTGATTTTTACGAAGACTATTTGGTGGAAGGTACTGACGGATTATATCATATCACAACCTCTATTTCTCCGGAAAACGCTCCGAAAGGTACGAATACCTGGCTAAGTAAAGATGCTACTATGGATGTGGCGATAGCTCGTGAAGTGTTTACTTTCCTTTGTGACATGGGCCGACGTTTCCATGCTTCTTCTGCTGAGATGGAAAGATGGAATGCTATACTGCAGAAATTGCCGGCTTACCGCATTAACAATGACGGCGCTTTGGCTGAGTGGGTGGATCCGGCTTATCCCGATATCTATAATCACCGCCATAATTCCCACCTTTATCCTGTCTTCCCGGGGATTGACTTGGTTGGGCCGGATGCCGATCCTGCATTGCAGAAGGCGGCAAAAGTGGCGTTGGACAAACGTTTCGGATTTGATACAAGTTCTGCTCACGGTTTGATTCATCTGGCGCTTCAGGCCGCCCGTTTGGGAGATGCGGATAAGGTGCGGCAAAACATAGAGCGTTTTAGTAAGCGGAACTATCTTTACGACGGATTAATCACTTCCCATGAGCCGGGACGTGCTATCTTCAATCTAGATGCGATATTGAGTTTTCCTCGTTTGTTGATGGAGATGTTGGTGTTTACAAAATCCGGATATATCGAATTCTTGCCCGCCTGGCCCGTCGGATTTCCCGATGGTTCGCTCAAGGGAATGCGTATTTATGGTGGGCACACACTGGACATCTGCTGGAAAGCAGGCAGACTTGAATCGTTTACCATTCACGCTGTTGCTGATGAGACTTTGGAATGGGCACACGATGGGATGAAAGAATGTCTGGAATTGAAAAAGGATAAGCCGTTTCAGTGGAGACGGCAGGCGGTCGGGGCTCAAATGCAGAGGATGGAGTCTATGTATGATGAACAAAAAGACGAAACGTTTTTCGCCGGAAAGCGAAACTTGCTGACTGCCAAATGGGAAGAACCTTTCTCTTACGAAAGTATACGGAGCAAGCATGCACCTATGGGACCTTTTATGGGCAATGGAGATGTGGGATGTGTCAGCCATACAACTGCCAATAGCCAGACCATTTGTATATCGAAAGTCGATTTCGTGACGGATGGTTGGGAGGATTGGACGGGCAGGGGACCGGCGGCCCTTCCGATAGGAGGAATAAAAGTATCGGTTGATGCTCCTTCTGCCGAAGGGTTCCGTTACGAAATGGATATGTTGGGTAATGAATTGCGAATGACAAGCGGGACATTGCCAGCTGTGGAGATGACAAGCTGGATGGGCAGAGGCTCCAACGTGATAGTGACGGAACTTGTCACTGCTTCCGAACACCCTGTTACCATCACTGTAGATACTTATGCAGGCGGAACAACTTCAAATTATGAGGATAAGGCGATGGTGAAAGGTACTATTGCCCAAGCATATCGCCGGACGTTGACAGACAGTGTACGTTGGATTTCGCAAGCAGGTGTCTCTACCCGTATTATCGGGGCAGTCTCGTCGGTGAAGCAGGATGCAGAAAACAATGTAAAAAGTACTTTCACGTTGAATGCAGGTGAGAAGGTGTATGTAGTCACTTATGTATCGGGCGGAGGTACTGAAGATAACGCGCGTCTTGATGAAGCCTACGTCCGGTTAACCTCTTTGTCGGTAAAAGATCTCCGTCGGTTGAAACAGCAGAAAGATCTTTGGTGGACAGAGATGTGGCGACGTTCGTATGTGGAGACCGGCGATGACCTGATTGACAGGCAATATCTTGTCTCTGTCTATTTACAGGCTTCGGCTTATGACGAACACTCTCCTGCTTGCGGAGGAATGTATGGTGTATGGAATATGGATGACGAAATGAACTACCACGGAGATATTCATCTGAATTATAATAGCCAAGGTGGATTTTACAGTATGTTTTCATCTAACCGTCCCGAGCTTGCCATGCCCTACTACCGTTTTCTTGAAGGGATGATTCCGGAGGGTAGAAGGCGGGCAAAGGAAGAATTGGAATTGGTACACCCTTCGCTGAAAGGAAAATCGTGCAGGGGGCTTTTATTTCCTGTCAGTGCGTTGGGAATTGGTGGCTTTTATTGTACCTACTGGCAGCAAACAGTCAATGCTCCTTTCAATGTACCGTTGTTTAGCTGGTATTACGAATACACCGGTGATGAAACTTTTCTACGTGAAAGAGCCTATCCTTTTATCAGGGAGTGTGGGGATTTTTACGAAGATTACATTCAAAAAGAACGATACGGTAATTCCTACCGATATACGATTACCACCGGGGGACATGAAAACTCGTGGGACCTGAATCCGCCGTCGGATGTGGCTTTTGTGGAACAGACATTCCGGCTCCTGCTGCGTTATAGCCAAATCCTGAACATGGATGCGGACAGACGAGACAAATGGCAGGATATTGTGGATCATCTTCCGGCCTACAAAGTGATTATGCCTACCCGGCAACCGAACCAGGGACTACCTGTTTATGCCAAGAATGAAGCCGGATGGGATGCGCCGAATCACATGATACAGTTACATGCCGCTTATCCATGTGAAGTCTTGAATCTGGCATCATCTCCTGAAGCTCTTCAGATTGCACGCAATACGGTCCACTATTATTTTGTGGCACAGGAGGGCTATAAACTCATGAACGAATTGGGCTTGAGTGCTTATGTGATGGGAGCCCGCGTAGCTTTCGACCCGGAAATACTTATCGACAAGATGAGGTATCAAGCTGAAACTGCGGGAAAGAACTTCTTGATTACGGATGGGCACCATTGTCTGGAGAAGAGTGCGATTATGGAGGCGGTACATTCCATGATGCTACAAACGGTAGATGATGTGCTTTACCTTTTTCCCGACTGGATGAAGAAACCGGCATCCTTTACACGTCTTCGGGCTAAAGGAGGTTTTCTTGTGTCGGCTTCGTATGATGGGGCTCAAGTGACCGAGTTGAAAATTCAGGCAGGCAAAGCACCTGTTTGCAAGATCCGGAATCCGTGGCCGGACCGGGAGATAGAAGTGACAGCTAATGGAAGAACAGTGCCTGTTACTATATATCGTGATTATTGTGCTTTTTCTGTCAGGGAGAATGAAGTCTATCATGTAGTATGCAAATAGTTCCTTCATCCTTATTGTTGCACTCTGGTAAACAGATCGGTGCACTCAGGTGGATAGCCCTATTCACTTCAGTGCACAAGCCTGTTCACTGGAGTGCAACGATAAAGGTTTCTTATTGAAAATCGACTGATTATGGTGGTATAATCTTTCATTGTCTGTTAGTTATGATGAGAATGAACGATAGTTTTGCTACAGTTCATTAAGCGTTGATGATTAAGTTATGAGAATAACATTTGCAATAGGTCATTTTAGCAAGTCGATGATATCAGTTTTTCAATCTCTTTTGCAGAGTCCACTATATACGCCGGATTAAACTTTTCCAATTCTGTTCGAGGACGGAACCCCCATGTTACACCACAGGCTGTTACATTTGCATTAGCTGCCGTTTGCATATCGACTCCTGAATCCCCGACATAAAGAACATCTTCTTTTTCTACATCGGCTAATTTCAAAATATCAAAGACGACTGCCGGGTCGGGTTTGACGTTCACTCCTTCCCGTTGGCCGAAAACGGCAGTGAAGCGGATCTCTGGGAAATAGTAGGCTATCAGTTTCTCGGTAGCTGCCTGATATTTGTTCGAAGCTACTGCAAGCTGTATACCTTCGGATTGCAAATAGGATAAAAGTTCTGAAATACCCGGATAAGGACGGCTGTCATCTGCATTGTGAATGTCATAGTAAGGAATGAACTCCTTTCTTACACGGAGTACATTTTCTTCTGTTTTTTCTCCTTCGGGCAGAGCACGCTCAAAAAGCTTGTTGATACCGTTTCCCACCATAAAGTTATACTTCTCAGTGTCATGGGTAGGATATCCTAATTTGTTTAATGCGTAATTGGTACTGTGGGCCAGATCGGCAATGGTGTTTAGCAATGTACCGTCCAAATCGAATATAACTAGTTTCTTCATTGAGCTTTCTGTTTTATAATTAATCTTGCTATCTTGGATATTTTCGCTTACAAAGGTAGAAAAGAAAAGACGCTCCTGCAAGATTTTTATGATGTAGGAGCGTCTTTTTGTATTTGGTTATTCTTTTTTATTTCTTTGTAATCCGAAACCAATCCACATCTGCCCAACCGCCGTCGTTAGTAACAATGGCAGGACGAGTACAGAACATACCAACCTTGGCACCGATCCATTGTCCTTCTCTTGCCTGGAAAGGAGCACCGAATGATTCAAACTTTTTCCCGTCAAGGCTATAACTGAAATTACACATTGCAATGAGGTCGTGTCCGCCTTCACTGCTCTTGATTTTCTTTCCGTCACAACTGAAACGTACCTTCAGATAAACCGTATTTTGAGAAAGGGGAACGGAGGCTCTCACTTCTTCCGGTTTTCCTTTATCCGCTCTTAGGCATTCAACTTGCGACAGCACAAGACCTTTATCTGTATTTTCAAGAATCAGTCCGGCATAGTCCCTGCCCATAACGACAAGTCCGGTACGTTCACCCTTGTTTTTCAGGTTAGGGCTGAACGTCAGCTTCATCGTTGCGCTGAAATTATCGGAAGAGGTTTTCTGTAGCAAGAGGTTAGCTACATCCCACAGGTTTTTATACTCTTCTACCACCGGGTAAGAGTATAACCTGACATGACTTTTGTCTCCCGCATAATACGCCCATTTTTCGTTGATGTTAGCGTGCCATTGCCATTGTGGCGAAAGGGTATAACCGTCAAACTCATCACTTTCCTGTGGAGTACAAACGGGATATGTCTTTCCTACATTCGGTTTCTTGTAAGTCAAAACAGGCTCACCGCAACCGTCACCGTCTTTGTCTGTTCCGATGACAGGCCAGTCGTTTACCCATTTCATCGGTTGCAGATGCATGATACGGCCGTAAGCGCCTACATCCTGGAAATGAAGGAACCAGTCTTCTCCGGTAGGGGTATCTACCCAAGCTCCCTGATGAGGCCCGTTGACGGGAGAGTTGCCTTGTGCCAATACCGTTTTCCACTCGTAAGGACCGTAAATGTTTTTGGAACGTAACACGACCTGCCAGCCTGTCGGTACACCGCCTGCCGGATGAAAGATATAGTAATAGTCATTTCTCTTATACATTTTGGGACCTTCGCAAGTCTGGTGTGCCTCGTGTCCGTCAAATATGATACGGGAAGGAGTGGTTGCTTTCGTTGCCTCTGCATTCAGTTCGCAGATTGTGATTACACTTTTCAGTCCGGCACGACTTCCTGCGTATGCATGTACCATATATACTTTTCCGTCCTCATCCCAAAATGGGCAAGTGTCGATAATCCCTTTTCCCGGCTTTACAAGAACAGGCTCACTCCACGGACCTTTCGGATCTTTTGCTTTCACCATGAAAGCCCCCTGGTCAGGGTCTCCCCAAAAAATATAAAATTCACCGTTGTGGTAACGAATGGCCGGTGCCCATATACGGTTACCGTGTTCCGGTCGTTCCGGAGTTTCAATAGGAGTAAGGGCATTGGGGACGGCAGCGCCGATAATTGTCCAGTTCACCAGATCCTTGGAATGCAGAATCTGCAATCCGGGCAGGCAGTTGAAACTGGATGAAGTCATATAGAAATCATCTCCTACACGGCAAGCGTCCGGATCGGAATAATCGGCATAGAGTACCGGATTTTTGTATTTGCCGTTTCCGAGATCGGAAACCCATACTTCGGATACATAGTTTTTCTGTGCTACTGCGGTGAAAGCCGTAAGCAGGCAGAAAGCTAAAGTCTGTGTCAATCGTTTCATAATCCCTATTTAGTTATACAGATATCCTTAATTTTCACAGTGACGGGATGTGCCAGTTCTTCTTTCCATTGGCGGAGATAAGCAAACCACGCTTCCGGGGTTTTATATCCGAAAGTTTCTTTCATGGAAGTGAACGTGGTGTGATACCGGAAATAGTTACTTCCCGGAGCAGTAATTGCATAAAGGAAGTTCGCTTTATCTTTCTCCTCCGATTTCACATAACGTTGAGGAATGCAGGTGCCGAGTCCTACTGTTTCTTTGGCATATTTCACTGTATCGTTTACGGGCCAGTCCGTACCCCAGCTTCCTACAAGACCTTTATGGTCGGAGAAAGATTTGGAATTACCTACAATATCCTGAACTCCTGTGCAGAATATCTCTTTTTTGAGCGGTTCGTCAAAGAAAGCCTCGATACGGAGATCTCGGTGTCCGGCATAGAGGGTATACCGTGTCGTCATATCCAGTTCCGAGCCTTGATATTGCCAGCCGGTCACTTCGATTTCTGCAATGACACGTACCGGTCCATAGGAGATGATACGTTCCGTGCGGGTCTCCACCGGAGTGACGTGTATTGCTTTCTGTCCATCCCAACCTTTCAAGGCACCCGGACCGCAGCTGTCAAATACCCGCAGCACATCATCCCCGAATCCTTTGGTTAGCTGTTCATCCGTAGGATAGAATTGTGATTCCTTGATTTCCAGTCCTTTGTTGAATTTGCCATATATATCCGGCGTCTGCTTTTCATTGAAATAAAGACGATAGCCTACTAACTCCGATTCCAACACCGGACCGTGAGGACGTACCATACTATATATATTGCTGGTACCGGGAACGGTAATAGCCTGTACCCGTTGATGTTTCCCTTTGCGGTGGTCTGTGATAAACATATCAGCATAAACCCGTTCAGGATAAGTCTTCGTGCTCTTTTCCGAAGAAAGAGTAATCCGGAATGTTTTTCTGCCCTGGGCAGGGAGTTCGGTAACGAATGCCAATTCATCCATTTTGCGGTCCCTGTTCAAGTCATCCAGTTGGGAAGGTATTTCATCGCTTCCTTCCATGACTACGGCAGACTTTACCTTGAACCCCATTTGAAGCTCGCGTAGGCTGATCACTACTGGTGCATCCGTTTGTGGTTGGTTCCAGTTATTATGTACCTCTATCGTAATCGTCTTTTCCTGTTTCTGAGCCAAGGTGGGTAGGATGACGCTCCCTAAAAGGAAAGCGATAATAAGAATATTCTTTTTCATACTTCTAAAGCTGATATTATACATTGTATTTCTTTGTCACAAAAGTAACGGAAAAAATAGCAGACCGTCTATCTTTTAAGGATAAAATAGTCTGCTATTTGAGCTTTTTACTCTATATAATGATATTGTGGTTTTCTTCTTTTTTTCTGGAATGCATCTTATTTGAGGCTCAGAATCTGTCCTTTTGCACCCAGTTCTTCATAAACTTTTCCGTCGACAGTCAGGTTTTTGGCATTCTTGACATTTAATATATTGTTACCCTTTGCCGATTCTACATAAACGTTTTCTAAAGTAACTCCGTCTACCTGGCTGATAACAACTCCATCCGTAGCTTCCGTCATAACAACGTTTTTAACCGTCACATTGCTGATTGGCATTTCCGGAAGACCGTTGAAGAACATCGCACGCCCCGAACCTCTGCAAACAATATTTGAAATATGAATATTACGGAATGCCGGAGTTTCTTCCGTTACCGGAGGAATGGCAGTCTTCATACGATTCAGCAAATCTTCTTCCGATTCTTCTCCTGCACCTTTTCCGCCGTAGAACAAATCGAACAATAGCGGCTCGTTCGGTATATTAATCATGTTGATGTTATTAATGTAGATGTTTTCTACCACACCACCACGTCCGCGAGTGCTCTTGAAGCGCAAACCTACATCTGTACCCATGAATGTGCAGTCTTCTACATAGATATTCTTCACGCCTCCGGACATCTCGCTACCTACCACGAATCCTCCATGCCCGTGCAGTACTGTATTATTCTTCACAATCACATTCTGACAAGGTTCTCCGCGACGGCGACCATCTTCGTCTTTACCCGACTTGATACAAATCGCATCATCTCCCGCATCAAATACGCTGTTGATAATCAGCGCATTCTTGCAAGATTCCAAATCAATCGCGTCACCATTCTGTGAGTACCATGGATTGATAACCATAATATTATTAACCGTGAAATCTTCGCAGGACAACGGATGCAGACACCAGCTCGGAGAGTTCTTGAAAGTTACGCCTTCCAACAACACTTTCTTGCTTTTCACAATGCTGAGCAACACCGGACGCAACCACGGACGGATTTCAGCCCATTCTTCATCTGTATTAATCCCTTCGGGTACGTTGAAATCTTTGCAAGCCATAGCCCCTTTCAGCGAACCTGCGGTGGGATACCATATCTCCTGTTTCTCATCCAGGACACCGCCCGAATTGACCAGTTTCTTCCACTGTGAAGCAGTCAGTTTCTCTTTCTTCACCGGACGCCAGCAATCTCCGTTACCATCAAACGTGCCATAGCCGGTGATAGCGATATTCTCCGCATTCCGTGCCGAGATCGGTGACTGGCAACGACGGGTTTCCAACCCTTCAAAAGAAGTGTCGATGATAGGATATGCTTCGAAGTCGCCTGTGAAAAGTACCAATGCATTCTGTTCTGTATAAAGATTCACATTACTCAGCAACTCGATAGGACCAGTCAACCAGATACCTTCCGGGATAATCACTTTCCCTCCACCACGTTGGTTGACGTTTTTGATCGCATCATTGATCGCCTTTGTATTCAGGAATAATCCATCTCCTTTGGCTCCGAATTTTTCGATGTTTACCTCATAAGCAGGAAAAGCCGGTTGTTGCACTTCGGGCATTTCAAAAGGTAAATTCCGGTAAAGTGCGTCGCTTATTGCGTTCTTGCTTACTGCATTCTCATTGGGTTGTTTACATCCCGAGATAAACGGCAAACAGCATACGGCTATCCAGAGGAGTCTTTTTGTCAATGTGTTCATTTAGTAATCTAATTCTATAGGGTTATACATCTATTGTTTTTCTTGGTATATTGTTGATATTAATAAGGATGATTTCATAATTCTTATGTCCCTCCGCAGGCGATCTTTCGCAGGCAGCCTGCCGGAGCGGAATAAGACGAATTCATGTTAACCTAATTCTAACCTTAAATAAATATTATGAAAAAACCTCTTAATTATCATTCGCAAAGATAGGTGGGAAACTTCAAGAGGATGTGGACTAATTGATAGATTACGTGTATTTTTTGTCATTTCTGTCTATTATTTGCACACTTCTCGTGTTTTTATGCAGAAAGTTCCTATCTTTGCACAAAATTTAACTATTAAAAGATATGAGTTATAACTTGTTGAAAGGAAAAAGAGGTATTATCTTCGGTGCTTTGAACGATCAGTCTATTGCCTGGAAAGTGGCAGAGCGTGCCGTAGAAGAAGGTGCAACAATTACATTATCAAATACTCCAATGGCTATCCGTATGGGAGAAGTCAATGCTTTAGCAGAGAAACTGAATTGCCAGATTGTTCCGGCAGATGCAACGAGCGTAGAGGATTTGTCGAATGTGTTTAAGACCTCAATGGATATACTGGGCGGACAAATTGATTTTGTGCTCCACTCTATCGGTATGTCTCCCAACGTACGCAAGAAACGTACTTATGATGACCTTGACTATGGAATGTTGGATAAGACATTGGATATTTCAGCCGTTTCATTCCATAAAATGATTCAGTCGGCCAAGAAACTGAATGCGATTGCAGATTACGGTTCAATCGTTGCATTGAGCTATGTGGCTGCACAGCGTACTTTCTACGGCTACAACGATATGGCAGATGCAAAAGCATTGCTGGAATCTATTGCACGCAGCTTCGGCTATATCTACGGACGCGAGCATAGTGTGCGTGTGAATACAATTTCACAGTCGCCTACATTCACTACCGCCGGTTCGGGCGTGAAAGGTATGGATAAGTTGTTCGACTTCGCCAACCGTATGTCTCCGCTCGGAAATGCGACTGCCGATGAATGTGCAGATTATTGTATCGTGATGTTCTCCGATCTTACCCGTAAGGTGACTATGCAGAACCTTTTCCATGACGGTGGTTTCTCCAGCGTAGGTATGAGTCTTCGTGCAATGGCTACCTATGAGAAAGGGTTGGATGAATATATGGACGAAAATGGTAATATCATTTACGGATAAAAGATTATGAAACTACGGATTTCTCTTCTTGTTATATTAATAAGTATGCTTTTCGCCTCCTGCGGGATAAGCACAGGAAAAGGTACGGAGCAGAAAGGAGAAGAGATTTCTGTTCTGAGATATGATAAGCTGTTGAACGAATATGTTCGTTCCAACAGCTTTTCTGCTATGCAGAAGCTGACAATGGATTACCGCCAGCCGACGAAAATTCTGATTGAAGATGTACTGGCTATCGGTACCGTGAAAGACGATACCATTTTTCAGCGTCTTCAAAAATTCTATTCGGACACTACGTTAGTCCGCTTAGTGAGTGACGTGGAAGCTAAGTTCCCCAATCTTGATGAAGTGGAGAAAGGACTGAATAAAGGATTCCGGAAACTGAAAAAAGAGGTCCCCGGTACGAAGGTGCCGTTTGTCTATTCGCAGATATCCGCATTCAACGAGTCTATTATTCTTGTAGACACGTTGCTCGGTATCAGCCTCGATAAATATATGGGGGAAGATTACCCGCTTTACAAACGCTTCTATTACGACTATCAATGCCGTTCAATGCGTCCCGAACGTATTGTGCCGGATTGTTTTGTATTCTATCTCCTCGACCGTTACGGAATGAGTTATCACGAGGGGACTTGCCTGATTGACCTGATGATGCATTCCGGGAAGATCAATTATGTAGTGCAGCATTTGTTGGGTTATGATAATATTGGTGATGCAATCGGTTATTCGGATGAGGAAAATGCCTGGTGCAAGAAAAACGAAAAGGCTATTTGGGAACATATTTGTTCCAACGATCATTTGCATGCGCGTGACCCGATGATCATCCGTTATTATATGAAACCTGCCCCTGCAGTTGAAATGCTGGGTGGACAAGCGCCTGCATCAGTGGGTATATGGATAGGCGCACAGATTGTTTCTTCCTATATGAAAAAGCATAAGGATATGAAGCTGAAAGATTTGTTGGAATTTACCGACTATCACGAGATGTTGAACCAGTCCGATTATCTGGCTTCCTGATAGCTTCATTGGCAATTTTAATTCTCAATTCTCAATTTTAAAAGTGGAAACTGCTCTCTATTTACTACCTGTGACTCTAGGTGATACACCTGTCGAAAAGGTTTTGCCTTCTTATAATAAGGAGATTATCTCCGGTATCCGGCATTTTATCGTTGAAGATATTCGTTCTGCCCGCCGTTTCTTGAAGAAAGTGGACCGGGAGATTGATATTGATGCGCTGACGTTCTACCCGTTGAACAAGCACACTTCACCTGAAGACATTTCCGGTTATCTGAAACCTTTGGTTGGCGGTGCTTCTATGGGAGTGATTTCCGAAGCCGGTTGTCCGGCTGTTGCCGATCCGGGGGCGGATGTGGTTGCTATCGCGCAGCGCAAGACGTTAAAGGTTGTTCCTTTGGTGGGACCTTCTTCGATCATTCTTTCCGTAATGGCTTCCGGCTTTAACGGACAGAGCTTCGCTTTTCATGGTTATCTGCCGATTGAACCGGACGAGCGTACCAAGAAATTAAAAACTTTGGAACAGCGGGCGTATTCCGAAAGCCAGACGCAGCTATTTATTGAGACGCCTTACCGCAATCATAAGATGATAGAAGATATTTTGCAGAATTGCCGCCCGCAGACCAAACTTTGTATTGCTGCCAATATTACTTGTGAAGGAGAGTATATACAAACGCGTACGGTGAAGGATTGGAAAGGACACGTGCCCGAACTGTCTAAGATTCCCTGTATTTTTCTCTTATACAAATAACTCCTTTTAAATGTTCGTATTCATCTTCGAAACAACTGCTGAAGAATCTTTTGCCTAAGTTTTCTTCAATCTGCTTGAAACTCCATAACTTGCTGTTCTTGAAGCGGGGAGTACAAAGGATTGCATCGTCTTTTATTTCAGCGATAAACAGATAGATCAGCCGGTTGGTCACTTCATTTTCAAAGTGATAAACAATATTGAACTCCGGCTTTATATTTTCTTTGGCATGTGGAAAAGCATTGGTTAATAAACGATTAACACCGTCGGACAAGGATTCGCCGAAACGCAGGTAACATTCCAGAGGAATATCTGTCTTATTCTTATCCAAAATAGCTGTCGAAGGCCGGTCGCAGAGAAATAACATCCCATGTGTGGAGATAGCAATTCTTATGACCGGATTGATATATGCATTCTTGTAATTGATCGCCTCTACTGCAGGAGTCTTTCCAATGACGTCTCCTTTGGTGTTGACGATAGGTACGTACTCAGTGTGAGACATCAAGTGATTGAAGAAGCGAATGGCAATCTGGTTAAATAGAATGCTCATGACAAAGACGATGGGTGGTAGCACTTTATAAAGAGTAAGTTTGCTGGTAGAACTTAACGGGTTCTGGCAGATTATCACGATACTGATGATAATAAAGTGAAGTATACCGAAAATCAGAGCAATTCGTGCAGAAACAACAGCAGCCTCCGCCCCTTGTGCATACAGGCGTTTGTTGCAGGAACCTATCTGTTTCAAGAAATGGTTGATGAATCTTTTCTTGTGCATATAGAGTATTAGCATCGGTATGAGAATGCTCACTTCCAATGTGAGAGGAAGTGCACCTTCAGGAACATAATCGCCCGGAATAAGGGCTGCCAGAGAAAGAAGAATCAGTATTCCTGCCGATATATAAAGAATAAAGTTGGGTAGCAGTATGCCTTTACGATGATAAGAAAGATATACACCTACGATACCTATGACTGTACCGATGTAAATAGCCGTGTCTTGCGTTATAAATTCGCACAATAAAATGGAAATAATAACGGGGATAAAACCCAGTGACATGTTAAATGCGGAAGAAAGTATTCCTTTATGATCCATCTCTTTATGTTTATTTGTCGGTTCTATCTATAAAACAAATAGTGCTTGTGTTTTGTTTGCTAACGGATATGTTTCTCAGCATGGTAGGAGGAACGGACAAGAGGAGCACTCTCCACGATATTGAATCCTTTTTTTAAGCCGATAATCTTGTATTTTGCAAATTGTTGCGGGGTCACATATTCGGCAACGGGATAATGCCGGTGACTGGGTTGCAGATATTGTCCTATGGTGAGTATCTGGCAACCGGCTGCCAGTAGATCATCCATAAGTGTTTCCACTTCTTCGGGAGTTTCTCCTAAACCAACCATAATGCCGCTTTTGGACTTTACTCCGTTTTTGGAAATGTGAGAGATCACTTGTAAACTGGTATCATAATTTGCTGCACTGCGTACCAGGGGACTGATACGCCGGACAGTTTCCATATTATGAGAAATAATATCGGGATGCGCTTCAATGACCTGATTTAGCAGTTCTGTCTTTCCTTGAAAATCAGGTATCAGTACTTCGATAGTCGTTTGAGGATTCAAACGCTTAATCTCCCGGATAGTACGTGCCCAATGCTCTGCTCCCAGGTCGGGAAGATCGTCACGGTCTACCGAGGTGATTACTGCATGATCCAGTTTCATCAATGCGATAGACTCCGCCACATGAACAGGTTCATTTACATCCAATGGGTACGGACGTCCGGTTTGGGTGTTGCAAAACTTGCAACTACGGGTACAGATATCTCCGCCAATCATAAATGTGGCAGTTCCCTTTCCCCAGCATTCCCCCATATTGGGGCAACGCCCACTGCTGCATATCGTATGCAGGCAGTGGGAGTCGACAATCCGTTTGGTTTCGGTGTATCGTTCGTTGGCACCGATATTGATTTTCAGCCATTCAGGCTTACGTACTCTGTCAGCCATTATAAATTATTCAAGAAGAAGTTGGTCAACCGTGTGTACAGATGATTGCGGGTGTTGCCACCGTATATGCCGTGATTACGGTTAGTATATACCTGCATATCAAATTGCTTGCCGAGTTGTACTAAATGTTCGGCATATTCCGTGCAATTCTGGAAGTGTACATTATCATCTGCCATGCCGTGTACCAGCAACAGATTACCGTGCAACTTGTCAGCACGGGTGAAAGCAGACGATTCCTTGTATCCTTCCGCATTTTCTTTCGGTGTACGCATGAAGCGTTCCGTATAAATCGTGTCGTAGAAACGCCAGTCGGTTGGTGCGGCAACAGCTACGCCTGCCTTGAATACGGGGGTACCCTCACTCATGCTCATCAAAGTCATGTATCCGCCGTAGCTCCATCCCCAAATACCGATGCGATCTTTATCTACATACGCTTGTTTGCCTAGGTAAAGTGCGGTTTCCACCTGGTCTCTGGCTTCTTTTACACCGATTTTCAGGTAAGTACATTTCTCGAAAGCTTCTCCACGTCCTCCGGTTCCACGTCCGTCCACACAGACAACGAGGTAGCCGAGGCTTGCCATATACGTTTCCCAACTGATTCCCCATGTATCCAGCACCTGTTGTGAGCCGGGGCCGCTGTATTGGAACATCAGTACCGGATATTTTTTCGAAGCGGAAAAATTGACAGGTTTCATCATCCAACCGTTCAATGTCACTCCATCTGTAGTCTGAAAAGTGAAAAATTCTTTCTTGGGAACTGCGTATCCTGCCAGTTTTTGTTTCAACTGGTCATTTGTAACCAGCGTCTTTAATGTTTTGCCGGTATTATCGTTCAGCGTAATCTGCATTGGAGTATCCAGACTGGAATATTTATTCATATAATATTTCATCGATTTGCTGAAAAGCGGTGTGTTTGTTCCTGTCTGTTGAGACAATTTGGTCTTTTTTCCTTTCTTATCTGTCTTGTAGACCGCCTTGCGCAGAGGACTTTCCTCATTACTGGTGTAATAGAACGAACCATCCTCCTCATCATAACCCAAAAAGTCTTTTACCTCAAACTTGCCGTTAGTCACTTTCTTAATGAGATTACCTCCCATGCTATACCAATAGAGATGACTGTAACCGTCACGTTCGCTAAGCATACTGAAATAATCGGGATAGAAGTGAATATTGTCGAATATATTTTCCTTTATATAATAAGGTGATTCGTCACGCAATACTAATTTGCAAAGGGTGGAACGAGGATCGGCAAAGTAAAGGTCGAAACGGTCCTGATGGCGGTTCAGTGTCATGATTGCCAATTTGGAGGCATCTTTTGTGAAACGGATGCGGGGGATATACCCATCTGTATCCAACGGGAGCTTCATTGTACGTGTCACGTGTGATTTGATATCGTAGGTACGTACTTCAACTTTGGAATTCGGATATCCTGCTTTCGGGTATTTATAGGTATATTCGCCCGGATAATCTTTCAAGGCATTGATGTAGGGTGCTTGTCCTGCAAATATAGGGAAAGAGTAGGAGGGAACTTCAGACTCATCGAAACGGATAAAAGCAATCATGGTATTGTCCGCACTGAATTCCAATGCGCGGTTAAACCCGAACTCTTCTTCATATACCCAGTCAGGAATACCGTTGATGATAGAATTTTGCTTACCGTCTTCAGTCACTTTGCTTTCGCTGTTGCCGTAGAGCAGTTTTACGAGGAATATGTTGTTGTCACGTACGAAAGCGATCATTGTTCCGTCCGGAGAAAAGACGGGGACCTGTTGAGGTCCGCCGTCGGACAGCCGTTCAATAATGT
>ERZ833822.224-NODE-224-length-70681-cov-9.513904_pt1 | contig 70681 bp, 81 predicted proteins | sample MGYA00519913_ERZ833822 | MGnify/ENA primary metagenome ERZ833822 (study PRJEB31850, sample SAMEA3708746) | human gut metagenome | biome: human gut; feature: human-associated habitat; material: faeces | place: China | collected 2014 ... | reverse complement strand
TATAGCCCCGGCGGGCCAAAAAGGCAATTGACAAATCTGACGATTCTGCACAAACAGCTTCCTGCATTTTTGGAGCATCCGCACTTGGTATGACTTTTGAACCTTTAAACCGGAACAGAACGATTTGGAATTGCCTCCGCTTGCGCTCTGGCAATATCAGCGGAAATAATATTTTTAAATTTGCAGTTCCGGCAGGCCTGCGGGCCCGCCGGAACTGTTTTTCACGGGAGGAGTCGTTACGGACAATTACATTTGCAAAACCTAGGCTTATCCGTTGCGTGACAGCCGCAGATGCTACTACCCGCTACGACCCCTTTTGTGAAAATGCGTTTGGAGCGGCCCGCAGGCCGCGACAAACGCCAATCCAATATAAAAATAATATTTCCTTTAAATATGCCCAGAGCGAAGCGGAGGGCATTCTAAATGGTCAGATCACCTGGAACAAAAAGAACTTGAGGTAGTTGGTCTCCGGCACACCCCACAGGATCGGATGATCCGGTGCCTGCTGCTTCACCTCAATCTGCCGCAGCTGGCGGTGCGCATCCTTTGCAGCGGCGCGCAGCATCTTGATGAACAGCTCCTCGGTGGCAAAGTGGGAGCAGCTGGCAGTTGCCAGATAGCCGCCGCGGGGCAGCAGCTTCATGGCACGGTAGTTGATCTCCTTGTAACCGCGCATGGCGTTCTCCACAGTGCGGCGCGCCTTGGTAAAGGCCGGCGGATCCAGAATGATAAAATCGTAGGGGTGTCCCTCTCTTTCCAAGCGGGGCAGCAGCTCAAAGGTGTCCTCGCACAAAAAGTCCATATTGGTCAGACCGTTGCGCTGGGCATTGCGCTGCGCCATGGCAATGGCCTCGGCGCTGATGTCGGCGGCGGTTACACGGGCAGCGCCGCCCGCAGCGGCGTTCAGTGCAAAGCTGCCGGTGTGGGTAAAGCAGTCCAGCACGGTGTGGCCTGCGGCAAGGCGTGCCACCGCCCGGCGGTTGTACTTCTGATCAAGGAAGAAGCCGGTCTTCTGGCCGTTCTCGAAATCCACATGATAGTAAACTCCGTTCTCGCAGATCTCGGTCTGGGTGCTTGCCGGGTGAGTCTCACCGGGCAGCTCAAACCAGCCTTTGTTCTGCTCAAGACCTTCCTTTGCGCGCAGAGCCTCATCGTTGCGCTCGTAGATGCCGTCGATGGTCTGGCCGTCGGCGCGCAGGACTTCTGCCAGAATGGGGAAGAGGACGGGCTTGAGCTTTTCCATGCCCACGCTCAGGGTCTGCGTGACGAGGATGTTGCTGAACCGGTCCACAGTCAGCCCGGGGAACTGGTCGGCTTCGCCAAAAATGACGCGGCAGGCAGAAAGGTCTGCAGGTTCCAGCACGGTCTTGCGGTAGTTCCATGCATATTCCACCCGGCGGCGCCAGAACGCAGCATCAAAGGTGTCGTTGGCATTGCGGGAGATCAGCCGCACGCGAATCTTGCTTTTGAGCGAAACGAAGCCGGTGCCAAGGTAGGAACCCTTGGTGCTGACCACATCGGCCAGAGTGCCGTTTTCCGGCTCATTTTCCGGGGAATTGAGGATGTCGTTCTCGTACACCCATGGATGCCCGCCCACCAGCAAGCCCTCGGCGTGTTTGTTGACGGTATACACAGGGTAAGCGCGTTCTTTCATATGGTTCTCCTTATCATGAACGAACTCCCTTCGTCCCGCGTTCGCTCGACACGCTTACCGTGCGGGTAGGCTCCCTCACTGAGGGAGCTGGCTGCGAAGCAGACTGAAGGAGTAAAAATCTACCCTTTATAATAGCACAAAATCATGTTATTATAAATAAGAAATGCCAAAAAACCGCATGAAAGAGGGATGCATTATGGAAATCGAACGCAAATGGATGGTGAAGGGCTGGCCGGAGGGGCTGCCCCTCAGAGAGGAATTTGCCATGCGGCAGGGCTATATCAGCGTGCGGCCCACCGTGCGCATCCGGGAAGAAGCCCTCACTGGCGGCAGAACGGACTACATCCTCTGCTTCAAATCCGGGGGCGGCCTTGCCCGCGAGGAGATCGAGCGCAGCATCGACAAAGAACTGTTTGATGATCTGGAATACAAGATTATCGCTAAACCTCTCATCCCGAAGCTGCGCCGCAGCTACACCCTGCCGGACGGTTCTGTGCTGGAAGTGAACCATGTGGACGAAGGCCAGCCCACTGAGTTCTGGTATGCCGAGGTGGAGTACCCCACGGTGGAAGCAGCCCTTGCATGGCAGCCGGAAAGCTGCGGCCTTGGCGATTACCTTAAGGATGAAGTGACGAACCAGCCCGGCCAGAGCATGGGCGAATACTGGGTGGAGACAAGAGGATGAAAAAAGTAAAACTCAAACTGGAACTGCAGTACAACTCCCCGGTGATCCTCACATTTTTCCTGCTGTCACTTCTGGTGCTGTTCCTCGACCAGTGGACGGACGGGTGGACGACGATGCATCTGTTCTGTGTCTACCGCTCCTCGCTGAAGGACCCGCTGTTCTACATCCGGCTGTTCGGCCATGTGCTGGGCCATGCCAGCTGGGATCACTTTCTGAATAATATGCTGCTGCTGCTCGTTGTTGGCCCGCCAATGGAAGAAAAGTACGGCAGCAAGCCGCTTTTGTGCGGCATGGTGTTCACCGCTCTGGTCACCGGCGTGCTGCAATGCGTGCTGTTCCCACGTTCGGGGCTGCTGGGCGCGTCCGGCATCGTGTTCATGCTTATCATGCTTTCGTCGCTGGCGGGCTTCTCCGGCGGCATCCCGGTCACCATGCTGCTGGTTGCAGCGCTGTACTTTGGTCAGCAGGTGTACGATATCATTTTTGTGCACGACAATGTAGCAAACTTCATGCACATTGTGGGCGGCTTATGCGGCACTGCCTTTGGCTACTACAGTGCGTTGCACAGCCGCCGCAGGCCGGCAAAAGCGGTGAAGTTTTCCAGCACGAATGGCCGCCGGAAGCACTGAACCCACTGCAAACATAGGCTAATTTTGAAAAAATTTGCAAACAGGGATTGACAAACGAAAAAACCGTGGTTTAATATAGCCAAATTCAATACACTAAACCGTTGAAGTGGAGATAACGGCGAACCATGCCTGTACAGAAAGCCTGCGCAGCTGAGAAGCAGACCGGAAACAGTTCGTCAAGGAAAGTGTGACTTTGCGTTATATTTTCCCGAAATGGACCGCTGAGGGTGCAGGGAACTGCGGAGAACTTTCGCCGCACAGTATTCTGCAACGTAGGGCATACGTCAGTTGCCGGGGATGTGTTGGCATCCCGCCAAGTGCATGGGGTCATGCCCATGAAGTCAGGGTGGCACCGCGGATAAAAGGCCAAATTTTTTTCGTCCTTGACAGAAGAGAATTCTTCTGTTAGGGGCGTTTTTCTTTTCCACTCCCTCGGCAGAAGAGCCGGGGGAGTTTTTGTTTTAGGGCTCCCTTGTTTCCGGCACTAAGGCTCATGCCTGCGGCTGCAGCCACGAAACCCTGAACAAAACAAATGCACCCGGCTGCTGCGGTTCTGCCCACAGGCCGGGTGCATTTTATATTTTAGGAAACATTACAGGTCACTGCGCGGGGAAGCTGCCATGGCCCAGAAGTTCAGCTCGTGCTCCGAGCAGGCATGGAAGATCTCGCGGCAGCGGGCAAGGCGTTCGTCGCTCAGGCCTTCGCAGACTTTTTCTGCAAACGCGGCCCAGTCGCGGCAGGCCGCCTCATAGCCCTTGTCAGCATAGTCCACCACCAGTGCACCATAAAGGGTATCCTGCACGGAAGGTTTTTCTTCCAGCAGTTTCTGGAAGATCCAGCCATAGCTCAGCATACAGGGCAGGCAGGCCATCATACACTCGGCTGCGCCCTCGCCGTTTTTGGCGGCTTCGATCATAGAGTCCACATAGGCACGGTTCTCCGGCCGCAGCGGCAGGCTCTGGATGCCTTCATCGGTCAGTCCAAAGTGCCTGAGATAGTGCAGGCGGGCTGCATCCTCGCTCTCATTCACGAAGGAAAGCAGGGAATAGTAGGTGCGGATGGTCTGCATATCCTTTGCCTTGGTCATGCCCCAGGCAAACACCTTGGCATATTCCCGCAGGTAAAGACTGTCCTCCACGATGTAGCCCTTGAAGCAGGCTTCATCCAGTGTGCCATCCGCAAGGTGAGTCAGAAATTCTGAGTGCAGGCATTTCTCCCACACAGGCAGACTTTCCTGCACCAGCTGCTGCACAAAGGTCTGCTCACTCACCCACAAACTCTCCCTTCAGTGCAAACATATGGTTCATCGGGCCGGAGCCGTGGCCCAGATCCAGCATGGCAGAAAGACAGCCGGAAATGTAGGCCTTTGCGCGCTCCACCGATGCATCCAGATCATAGCCCTTTGCCAGATTGGACGCAATGGCGCTGGATAGGGTGCAGCCGGTGCCGTGGGTATTGGGGTTTGCAATGCGCTTGCCGCGGAACCATTTGCCGCAGCCGTCCCGCCACAGAAGGTCGTCGGCATCGTTGATCTGGTGGCCGCCCTTGCACAGCACGGCACAGTGGTATTTCTCGCTGATCAGCCTTGCAGCGGCCTCCATTCCGGCCGCATCGGTGATCTTCATGCCGGAAAGGATCTCAGCCTCCGGAATGTTGGGGGTGACCACCTCTGCCATGGGCAGCAGCTTTTCGGTCAGTGCCTGCACGGCATCGTCCCGCAGCAGCTTGGAGCCGGAGGTGGCAACCATCACCGGGTCCACCACGATATGCTTTGCGCCGTAGGTGTGCAGCTTTTCGGCGATCACACCGATCAGCTCTGCCGAGGATACCATGCCGATCTTGACGGCATCCGGGTAGATGTCGGTAAAAATGGCATCGATCTCCTGTGCCAGAAATTCGGGCGTGGCTTCAAAAATGCCGGTCACACCTGTGGTGTTCTGGGCAGTCAGTGCGGTAATGGCGCTCATGGCATACACGCCGTTTGCAGTCATGGTTTTGATATCGGCCTGGATGCCAGCACCGCCGCTGGAATCGCTGCCGGCAATCGTCAATGCAGTTTTCATGGTTACAACTTCCTTTGCAAAAAATGCGGAAATGCCCGCAAGGAGGCACCTCCGCACTTTGAAGCAGCAGTATCTCCCTACGTTGGCATTGTCCAAATCAGGTCACAGGTCTGGGCAAACAGCCCACTCTCAGCCTGCTTTTGCAGGCTCCCTTTTTTCTGCGTTCAAGAATACCACAGTGCCGCTGCATTTGCAAGGGGATGGCCCTTTTCAATCGGCCCGTTGCGTGGTAAAATGGAAAAAACAAAGGGGGAAATACCATGAACATCACGGTCTATCTTGGAGCAAATGCGGGCAATGATCCTGCGCTGGCGGAAGCTGTCCGGGAACTGGGCAGCTGGATCGGTGCAAACGGTCACCGCCTTGTGTACGGCGGCTCCCGCAGCGGCCTGATGGGTCAGCTTGCCCAGAGCGCGCTGGACGCAGGCGGCACGGTGACCGGTGTGGAACCGCAGTTCTTTGTGCAGCAGGAGCTGCAGCACGATGGCCTGACCGAGCTGATCGTCACCAAGGACATGACCGAGCGCAAGACGAAGATGATCGAGCTGGGCGATGCCTTCATCGCATTCCCCGGCGGCACCGGCACGCTGGAAGAGATCGCAGAGGTAATGTCCAAGGTCTCGCTGGGCCAGTTGGACGCGCCCTGCATCCTGTATAATCTGAGCGGCTACTACGACAGCCTGAAAGCACTGCTTGCCAAAATGATCGAGAAAGGCCTTTCCACGCCGCAGCGCCAGCAGGGCATCCGATTTGCGGCGAATCTGGAAGAGATCACAACAATTTTGAATAAAGCCTAAAAGGAAACGCTTCCCCGGCCGGGAAGCGTTTCCTTTTTATATCATTTTCCCAGTGCAGTGCGGATATTTGCCAGCACCTTCTGGCTCAGCAGCACAAAAGCCTGCTTGGTGCGTCCGGCAGAAACATTCGCGCAATGCACATTCTCACGGGCAAAGAAGTCTTCACCCACCGGGCCGGCAGCGGCACGGGTGTCACAGAAGAAGTGGGTGCCCGGCAGAGCAAGCCACTGTTCCAGAGCAGCAGAGTCAAAGCCCGGGCCGATGGAGGTGTTGAACAGCACCTTGCCTGCACCCAGCTGTGCAAATTCGTCCTTGCCCAACAGCAGTACGTTCTTGTTCAGGCAGGTGAACACCACCTCGCTCTCGGTCAGCAGCTGTGCCAGCGGCTTATAGGCCATGCCCACAGCTTCGGCATCCGGCTTGCGGGTGCGGCTGTAATAGGAAATGTCGGCACCCATGAACTGCAGCGCATCGGCGATCATTTTGCCGGACACACCCAGCCCGATGATGCCTGCCTTCAGCCCGGTGATCTCCACCGGCTCGTCCCGCAGCATGGGCATCCCAAAACCGTGCAGGATGCCGGTGAGCTCATGCAGGACGTACTCCACAACGCCGCGGTCGCCGTAGTCCCGGATGCCCAGCACTTTGATGCCGCGGGTGCGGGCGTAGGCGATATCCACATTGGCGCTTTCCTCAGAATACAGGCTGCAGCACATGCCGATGTAACGGATATTCGGGCAGCGCTCGATCACATTTTTGCCTATGCGGGAGGTGTAGCTCAGAAGCACGGCATCGGCATCTCCGATGCGCTGCACGATTTCGTCGTCGCTGGCCGGGATATCGCGGTACAGCACCACTTCTTTTGCGTACTGATGCAGCGCTTCCTCGGCGGAAGGAATCAGGCTTACCGGCTCAATGGCCACCAGTTTGTTGAACATCTGCAAAGCCCTCCTTTAATAGAAGCATACGGGGGAGGAGAGGTTGCGCAGCAGGGCAACTACGCTCCAACCGGCAATGGCGCTGGTGGAAGAGCAGATATCCACCACGGCCTTCACGCCCTCGATCTCGGCGGTGATGCAGTGGTCGTCGCCCACCCAGCCGGGTACCGAGTGCATGGTCACGCCGGTGATCTCCGGGCCGGTGGTGGCCAGCGAGGTGGCAACAGCCACATTCACGCGGCGGGGGAAGGTGGCAATGGCCTGCTTGGCATTGCCGGTGAACACGGTGGTCTTTTCGGTATCGGTCAGCAGGTGGTCGGCCCATACCGGCGTGTTGCGGAAGCCCTTGGCTCCGGTGTGGGTCTCAATGCCTGCCGTCTCGGCCAGCTTCTGCGCCTCGGCCATCAGGGTGACGGTCTGCAGCACATCAAAGCCGCCAATGGCACCGCTTGCCAGATGCACCTTGGCACCGCCCTCCACGGCAGCGGCCTTGACCTGCTCGTAAAAATCAAGGTCCGCAAAGGCACCAATGGAAATAATGACCAGATTCACGCCTTTTTTCAGTACAGGCACAGCCATGGCGCGCACAGCCTCCACCGAAGCAGTCTCCACAATGTATTCCGGCTGCAGTGTCAGCAGAGCATCCACATCATCGCAGACGGGACAGCCGACCTCGGCGGCAAGTTTTTCTGCCGAAGCACGGGTGCGGCTGGTCACGCCCACCAGCTCATAGTCCGGCAGCAGACCGTTCTTCCATGCGTTGGCCACAATGCCGCCCAGAAAGCCGCAGCCTACAATGCCAAATTTTGTTTTCATATCCTAAACTCCTTTTTCTGCTTTTTCCAAAGAAAACAGCATGTTCCATTAAAGTATATCATATCAAAACAAAAAATGATATAATAAAGTGCAAGAAAGGAGAAAGCTATGTCGAAAACAAAGGAGCTTTTCTGGACGTTTTTCAAAATTGGAGCGTTCACGTTTGGCGGCGGCTATGCCATGGTGGCTTTGCTGCAGAATGAATTTGTGGAAGAGAAAAAGTGGGTGACAAAAGAAGAATTTCTGGACATGGTGGCAATTGCGGAGTCTACGCCCGGCCCGGTGGCGGTGAACAGTGCCACCTATATCGGCTACAAGATCGAGGGTGCGGCAGGTGCGGCAGCGTCCACGGTGGCGGTATGTCTTCCGTCCTTCGCGGTCATTTATCTGATCTCGCTGTTCTTTGACCAGTTCCTCCGCCTGTCGGTGGTGGCAAGTGCGTTCCAAGGCATTCAGGTGTGTGTGATCTATCTGATCCTCTCGGCGGGCCTGAAAATGCTGAAGCAGCTGGAACACAGCGTCTTCAATATTGTCATCCTGACCACGGTTGCGGCAGCGATGGTGGGCTGTTCCATTGCAGCAGTGTCCTTCTCTTCCATTTTTTACATCCTGTTCAGCGGTGCGGCCGGGCTGCTGGTGTATGCAGTACAGCAGCTGCGGAAGGGGGAGAAGAAGCCGTGATCTATGTAGAACTTTTCTGGAATTTTCTCATGATCGGCGCGCTGTCCTTCGGCGGCGGCTACGGGATGATCTCGCTGGTGCGGGAAACGGTCTTAGGACGCGGCTGGCTGACGGAAGGCGAATTCCTCAGCTTCATTGCCGTGTCGGAATCCACACCCGGCCCGCTGGCTATCAATATGGCTACCTTCATCGGCGCTTCACAGGGCGGCTTCTGGGGTGCGCTGTGTGCGACGCTGGGTGTGGTGCTGCCGTCCTTTGTCATTATCCTGCTCGTTGCATCGGTGCTGCAGAACTTGATGAAGTATGCGGGAATCAACGCAGTTCTTGGCGGCGTTCGTCCCTGCGTGGTGGCGATGATCCTTGCAACTGCAGTCAACATGGCGCTTTCTACGCTGGCCGGGTTTGCAGCGGACAAGGCAGACATTGCACCGGATCTCCGTTCCATTGTGGTGTTTCTGCTGCTGTGGGGGCTGCATGCCCTTTGCCGCCGGAAAAAGGGCAAAGCACCATCGCCCATTGGGATGATCCTGCTCTCTGCAGGACTGGGGATCCTGTTCTGGGGAGCATAAAAAATAACGCGCCGGGTGGTTCTCGTTGAATGATCCGGTGCGTTTTGTTGTAAAAAGCCGGGCACAGGAAAACTCATGGCTCCCTGTGCCCGGCTTCAGCTTTTATTGGAATTTAGGCGCTGTGCGATCAAGCTGCAACAGAAGAAGCAGCTTCGCTGGAAGCAGCCTCACTGGAAGCGGCCTCAGAAGAAGCGGCCTCGCTGGAAGCAGCCTCAGAAGAACCGTTCTCCTCTGCAACAGCGGAAGAAGCGTTCTCCTCGGTCTCAGCAGCAACAGAAGTGCTGGTAGAAGCAGCCTCGGAAGAGGATGCAGCAGTGGAGGAAGCAGAACCGCCGCAAGCGGTCATGCCAACAGCCAGAGCCAGAGCAACAACAGCAACACAAACATTCTTGAGTTTCATATCTAAAATCTCCTTGCCATACGCAAATGTATTTTGCAGAAGGCCCTACAGGAAGTGCCTTTCTGCAAGTGGATATTCTAGTCTTTTTTGCGAAAAAATCAAGAGCTTTTTTGGCTAAAAAGTGAGATTTCAATGATAATCTACGATTTTGTTATAATTTATCGCTAAAAGTCAAAGAGTTTTTGTTAAACTGATCGAAGCGCAGAGAGACTCAGGAAAGAATTTTTTACCGCGTTGTAATCTCTTTGTAATTTCTTTCATTGTTTGTTCACTTGAATCAAGACGGGAATGCATGTTTCCTGAAGAGAAATAAAGATGAAGTACTATGTTACATTGACCGGACTCAACTACCGCTTCGGCACTCAGCCGTTTACAGTAGGCCAGAAGGTAAAGCTGGTCAAAGAGCCGGAGAATGACTTTGGCAGCGAAGAAGATGCCATCGCATTCTGACAGAAAAGCCCGTCGCACTGTATTTTGTGTGACGGACTTTTCTGCACCTTTTTGCTTCGGCGCACATACACCGGGCAAAGGGGGAATGCATCGTGAACCAGATCGTTTTCACTGCATGGGTGCTGCTGTTCCCGGCGGCGTGCACTACACTGGGGGCAGCAGGTGTGTTTTTGCTGCGGCGGCAGTCGCGGCCCTGCACGCAGCGCATCCTGTGCGGCATGGCAGCGGGCATTATGCTGGCGGCCAGTGTGTGGAGCCTGCTGCTGCCTGCTATCCAGCGCGGACAGACTTTGCCGCTTCCGGCATGGATCCCATCGGCAGTGGGGCTTGTGCTTGGCGCAGTGGGCCTTTTGCAGGTGGAACAGTTTGCCGGGCAGCTGCTGGAAGGCGGGGCCGGGCACGGCGGACGCATGGTGCTGGCTGTAACATTGCACAACCTGCCCGAGGGTATGGTGGCGGGCCTTGCCGCTGCACTGGCTTTGACCGGGGAGCCGGATGCTATCAGCGGTGCGCTGGCGCTGAGCCTTGGCATCGGTTTGCAGAATATCCCGGAAGGTGCAGCAGTCAGCCTGCCGCTGGCCCATAATGGCCGCACCCGCAGTCAAGCGTTTTTTGCGGGAGCGGCTTCCGGGCTGGTAGAGCCGTTGGGGGCATTGCTTGCCTTTGCTCTGGCCGAATGGGTCAGTGCTGCGCTGCCGTGGCTGCTCAGCGCAGCGGCGGGCTGCATGGTGTGCGTGACCGCACAGGAGATGATTCCGCAGGCCGTGGAGGGCGATGAGCCTGCCGGTGTTGTAAGCATTGTGCTGGGATTTGCGCTGATGATGGCACTGGATGTGGCATTGTAAGAAAAAAGGGGCTGCTGCAAAATCAATGCCGTTAATAAAATAACAGGATAAAAGCAAAGCGCGGTACAAACATAACGCGAAAGCGCAGAGAATGTACTGCGCTTTTTTGGATTTTTGAGAACATCACATTTTCTGACTTTGGGCTATCCTATTTGATCGTTTCATACGTGGGCCGTGAAATGATACCTTCCACCCCTTGCAATCTGCCTGCGTTTATGGTACAATGTTCTGGCATTCAGAAGAATGTGTCGGACAGCGCCTGCTGCGTGGTTCGGCATACGGATGCGGGTCCTGTACGATGGAGCCGCAGTGAACCAGGTCAGGTGGGGAACCAAGCAGCCTTAAGCGGCGCGCCCCGTGCGTTTCAGTCAGCCTGCATCCGTATGCCGAGTTACGCAAGGCGGGGGTCAAACCCCGTCAGCGCTGTCCGATTTTTTATTACTGACGGGAGGGAAGCACCGATGTATCGCGCATTATACCGCAAATGGAGACCCCAGCGGTTTGAGGATGTCGTCGCACAGCGCGGCATCGTCACGGCGCTGCGCAATCAGGTGGCGTCGGGCCGCGTAGGCCACGCCTACCTGTTCACCGGCGTGCGCGGCACAGGCAAGACCACCTGCGCGAAGATCTTCGCCAAGGCGGTCAACTGCCTCCACCCCCATAACGGCGACCCCTGCGGCGAGTGCGAGATCTGCAGGGGCATCGACAACGGCAGCATCCTCGACGTGGTGGAGATGGACGCCGCGTCCAACAACGGTGTGGACGACATCCGCGACCTGCGGGACGAGACAGCCTACACACCCAGTGCCTGTCATTATAAGGTATACATCATCGACGAGGTACACATGCTGTCCACAGCGGCCTTCAACGCCCTGCTGAAAACGCTGGAAGAGCCGCCCGCCCATGTCATCTTCATCCTCGCCACGACCGAGATCCAGAAAGTCCCCGCCACCATCCTCTCCCGCTGCCAGCGGTACGATTTCACCCGCATCGGGCCGGAAGACATCGCCCAGCGGGTCGAGTATATCGCCGGTCAGGAGGGCTTAGAGTTGACGACCGGTGGTGCAGAGCTGATTTCCCGTCTGGCTGACGGTGCCATGCGCGACGCCCTCTCGATCCTCGACACCTGCGCCGGCGTGACCGCAAAAATCGATGCCGATGTTGTCCGCCGGATGGCGGGCGTCACCGACCGGAGCTACCTGTTCCATATTTCGGATGCTCTGGAAGCGCAGGACGGCGCAGCGGCGCTGGCGCAGCTGGCCGCACTGCGGCAGCAGTCGGTGGATGTGAAGCGTCTGACGGAAGAGCTCATCGCCCACTACCGCGCCCTGATGCTGGCGGCTCTGCCCGGCGGGCAGAGCCTGCTGTCCGGTGTTTCCCCCGAAGAGGAACAGCAGTACCTCGAAAAAGGCCCTCAGCTGGGCCAGCGGGAGGCCATCCGGGCCATCCGTACGCTGGGCAGCGCCCTTGAGCATATGACCCGGGGCAGTGACCAGCGCATCGAGCTGGAACTGGCCCTCTTCACCCTCTCGGAGCCGCCGCAGGCCGCAGCTGTCCCCGTGGCGGCAATGCCTGTGCAGGCTGCTGCTCCTGCCGCACCGGTCGTCCGGCCCTTTGTTGCGGCACCGATCCAGCCTGCGCCGCAGCCTTTCATGAGTACACCTGCTGCACCCGTGGAACCTGTGGCCGCATCGGCAGTGGAAAAGGAGCCTGCTCCCGCGCCCGCTGCAGAGCCGAAGGCCGCTGTCCCGGATATTCCAGAGTCCCCCGCGCCCGCAGACGAAGAGCTTCCACCACCGCCCGACGAGCCGCCGGTGACGGAGGCGGCCCCCCTGCCCTGGGATGAGCCGACTGCGCCGGTCACTGCGCCAGTCCCGCCCGTACCGGAAGAGAGACCGGTTGAGCCCGCTGCAACGGTCTCGCCGGCAGCACCTGCCCCGGAGTACACCGCCGACCCGGCTCTCAGCCGCCCCCGCAAGGTGGCCGCAGAGGGCGTCAATCCCTTCGAGCAGTGGAGCGAGGTCGTCAAGCTCTTACAGGAGAAGGACCCGATGCTTCACAGCTACCTGCGCAAATCGAAGGCGTACTTCGACGGCACACGGGTGCTCATCGACGGCGGCAAGACCTTCCGGGACTTCATCCGTGTCAACAAGGACAGCCAGCGTCTCATCAAAAAGCTCATCGCGCAGGTGTCAGGCGTCGCGGTGCCGATCGGCCCCTACGAGCCCCGCACCGCCGCAAAGCACACCTCCAATGCCGAACAGTCGCTCCATGCGCTGGAAAAGCTGGGTCTGGACGTGAGCATTGAGGACAGCGCGAAGAAAAAATATAAACAATAACTTTTAAGGAGAACCAATTATGAAAGCAAGAATGCCCGCAGGCTTTGGCCGCCCCGATATGAACGCCCTGATGCGTCAGGCTCAGAAGATGCAGGATGACATGAAGGCCAAGCAGGCCGAGCTGGAAGCCGCCGAGTACACCGGCAGCGCCTCCGGCGAGATGGTCACTGTCCGCATGAACGGCAAGCACGAGGTCCTTGGCATCACCATCAAGCCCGAGGCCGTTGACCCCGACGACATCGAGATGCTGGAAGACCTGGTGGCCGCCGCCGTCAACGCCACCGTCAAGCAGGTGGACGAAACTGCCGAGGCCGAGATGGGCAAGCTGACCGGCGGTCTGAACATCCCCGGCCTCTAAGCGGGAGGGATACGCATGGGTTACACCGCAGCGCCGCTGGAAAAGCTTATTGAGCAGTTCAGCCAGTTCCCGGGCATCGGCCGCAAGGGCGCGACCCGGATGGCCTATCAGGTGCTGAGTATGTCGGACGCGGACGCCGCGGCACTGGCCGAGGCCATCCAGAACGCCCACACCCGGCTCCACCGCTGCCGCGTCTGCCAGAACTACACCGAGGCCGAGCTCTGCCCCATCTGTTCCAGCGCCAAGCGGGACCGCTCCACCATCTGCGTGGTCGAGACGCCCCGCGATGTGCAGGCCTTTGAGCGCACCCGGGAGTACCACGGCCTGTATCATGTCCTCCACGGCCTCATCAGCCCCATGGATGGCATCGGTGCCGAACAGCTCTCGGTGAAGGAGCTGTTGGCCCGGCTGGGCAGCGGCGAGGTGAAAGAGGTCATCATGGCCATGAACCCCACCGTCGAGGGCGAGGCCACGGCCATGTATCTGGCAAAGCTCATCAAGCCCCTGGGCATCAAGACCACCCGTCTGGCCTACGGCCTGCCCGTGGGCGGCAGCCTCGAGTACACCGATGAGACGACGCTTTACCGCGCGCTCTCCGGCCGCGACGAGCTGTAAAGAGCAGATTTTATAGAACCTTAACGATTCTTTCAAAAATCGCTCTTGAAAATCCAGCAAAATGTGATATAATGACAAGACAGTAAAAGAAAGAAAAGGAGGCGCGCTTCATGGCACCCGCCAAGGAACGTCCGGCGACAAAGACCATCGCCACAAACCGCGAGGCGCGTCACGAGTATTTCGTGCTCGAAGCGCTGGAAACGGGCGTCGAGCTGAAAGGCACCGAGGTCAAGAGCCTGCGTGCCGGCGGCGTCAACCTGAAAGACAGCTGGGTCGATATTGAGGACGGCGAGCTGCTGGTCAAGGGAATGCACATCACTCCCTACGACCACGGCAACATCTTCAATCAGGACCCTCTGCGGGTGCGGCGTCTGCTGGCCCACAAGACCGAGATCCGGCGTCTGCACCAGCAGTGCAAGCTGCAGGGCTATACTCTCGTTCCCCTTTCTCTCTACTTCAAGCATGGCCGCGTCAAGATGGAAGTCGGCCTGTGCAAGGGCAAAAAGCTCTACGACAAGCGTGCCGACGCCGCCAAGCGCGACGCCAAGCGCTCCATCGACCGGGCTGTGAAGTCCAACGGCAAATTCTACTAAATCTCTTTCAGGCAGCATTCCTGCCCTGAGAACACCAAGCTTTCTGCGCATGGCAGCATGCGCTTTTATGGGGGCGTAAAGGTTTCGACGGGGGGAGCGAGGCCTGGGCAGCGGGTAGCAGTGGGGGAACTGCTCTAAACTCCTCCAAAAAATTAACTGACAACAATAATTATCAGTTGCTCGCAGCCTGAGTGCTGCGCGTTCCGCCCACTCTTGTGTCGTGTGGGGCCGGGGCGTCCTTTAGACACAGCACCTGAACGGACCTAAGCTTTGCGGACCGGCAGGAACTCATGAAGCTACTGAAGCGTTAGCCTGACGACCGGCGTGACGCGGAGGGAATGTTGTAGATCGCCTGCACCCGGAGACACCTACGCTGAACTCTTTTCGGACATGGGTTCGACTCCCATCGCCTCCACCACACGTGAGCCAGACGAACCCTCTGTGCTCCACCAAGGGGAAGAGCCTCACCGCTTTGCAGTGAGGCTCTTCCCTTTTCATCTTACAGCATCCTTATCCCATGAAATCAAGCAGCACGTCGATGTCCTGACTGATGGCGCGGAGATAGTTAGCTCCGCCGCGCCGGCCGTCATAGTTCCGGACGCGGCTGCTCATCTCCGTCAGGAGCTCTTCCTTCCGCACCAGAACGGGGTCTCCGATCCACTCGTCTTTCTCTATAAAGGCTTCCAGCTGCTCATATTCTTTTATGATACGGACGTTGGACAGGTTCTCCGGGAGGGTACGGGCATCGAACCAGTCCGGCTGCGCGTGAAAGTCCAAAGGCGGCAGCGGGTCCAGAGGCTCATCGGCGTCCCACACATAGGGATGCCGGTCATCTTCTTCCGCCGTCTTCTTGAAGCGTCCTACCCGATTCTCGGCCTTGCCGACCGTCTCATAGTGGTTGAACAGTGCCTCAGCGTCGTAACCATAGAGCTCGTAGGCGTCCGAATAGCGGTCTGCATAGTCCTTGTACTGGAACGTCTCGACGCTCTCCGTCCCCGGGGTAAGGTCAAGCCAGATGCTCACCGCCTCCGCATGGGTGGGCAGAGCTGCCATGACCGTCAGGGCCAGAACGCCCGATGTGACCGCCGCAATAAATTTTCTTCGCATGATAAAACCTCCTTTTTATGAGCGGTTCATCCCAGAATCGAGAATCTCCGCACTACAGCCAAAAGAGCCGCTACCCGCAAAATGCGGCAGCGGCTCTTTTCAGCTTTTCAGTTCAGCCGGGTGTCAGCTCAGGACTGGCAGGCGGTGATGAGGCTCATCTTGTAGACCTCGTCGGCGTTGCAGCCACGGGACAGGTCGTTGATGGGAGCGTTCAGGCCCTGCAGGATGGGGCCGTAGGCAGCGTAGCCGCCCAGACGCTGTGCGATCTTATAGCCGATGTTGCCGGCCTCGATGCAGGGGAAGATGAAGGTGTTGGCCTGACCAGCCACCTTGCTGCCCTTGCACTTGACCTGTGCAACTTCGGGAGCAACGGCAGCGTCAAACTGCAGCTCACCGTCCACAGCCAACTCGGGATCCATTTCCTGAGCCTTGATCACAGCGTCATGGCTCAAAGCAACGGTACCGCCCTTGCCGGAGCCCTTGGTGGAGAAGCTCAGCACAGCAACCTTCGGATCGATGCCGAACAACTTTGCGGTCTTAGCGGTCTCAATAGCAACCTCAGCAAGCTTTGCAGAAGCGGCGATCTTGACCTCGCCGGTAGCCTTATCAACGGTATCGGTATAGTCGATGTTAACAGCGCAGTCGCCCATGGCAATGCGCTTCAGGCCCTCTTCACCGCAGTCACGGTCCAGAATGAAGCAGGAGCTGACCAGATGTGCGCCCTTCTTGGTCTTGACCAGCTGCAGAGCGGGACGAATGGTGTCGGCAGTGGAGTAAGTAGCGCCGCCCAGCAGGCAATCAGCCTTGCCCATCTTCACCAGCATGGTGCCGAAGTAGTTGGACTTCTTCAGCAGAGCGGTGCATTCCTCAGCGGTCTGCTTACCCTTGCGCAGTTCCACCATGGTGTTGACCATCTCATCGAAACCGGCATAGTTCTCGGGGTCGATGATCTCGGCAGCGGAAATATCAAAGTTACCGGCGGCAGCAGCAGCCTTGCACTCAGCCTCGTTGCCCACCATGACGACCTTCAGCACGCCCTCGGCCAGCAGCTTTGCAGCGGCCTCCAGAATGCGGGGATCATTGCCCTCGGTGAAAACGATCGTCTTGGGATTTGCCTTCAGCTGTGCTACCAGCGGTGCAAACATATCAGCCATTGTGATTACCTCCGAATTTACTTTCCAATATTCACATCCAGATATCTGTTGGACACAAGGATGCCTTTCTCTTTTATTCTAGCACATACGGCAAAAAGTTCAAGACAAAATTGGCTTTTTGTGCTACAATTTTTGCCTCACGCATCATCGTTATTTTCCTGCCAAAGTAGTAAAACACGCCCTGCGTATTCCTTCACAATTTTCCGTAAACCACCTTCCACAAATTTCAATTTTAAGCTATGCACTTTTCATTCACGATTTTTCTTTTTTTAAAATGCAGAAAGCTCCAGTCAGTTCATGCATTTTTGCGACAAAACGTAAAAAGAGCCGTCCTCTCGATTCCTCGAGAGAACAGCTCCATGGTATTGACTTTATAAATATCAGATAGAAATGGTGTTACAAAAACCCCGTACTGTTGAATTTTGCTCGTATTATCGATATATTTTCGTCAAAAAATCCACCCAAACAATGCCCCGTCCAAATCCATTCGCCGTCTATCGAGTCCAGTTCTCTTGTTGATTATCAATCTTCTTATAATATCGCATCTCCTCTAAAAATAAAAGTCCCTGCAATTTTCGCTCACAGCTCCCACTCAGAGCCATAAACGATCGTTGCAGGGGCTTTCTTCATCTTACCGGTCACTCCATTTTGAATTTTCGGCAGTTCCTGCCTTCGGTGAGTGCCAGATGAACTATTTCAGGCAGTGCAGAAGAAACATTCAGTGTTGGATACGTGTGTGGATCACGTTTTCCGCTCCTGCCCTGCCCAAAATATCATTTTTACTTCCCGCTCTTTGCCTTCAGGCGGTCGTACTCCTTGTCGGCCGCAATGGCTTCCTTCGTAAAGGAGTTGTTCTTCCACCATGCGATCAGCGCCGCAATGGTCGTGATGCCAGCCGTCACCAGCTGCTCCACAGTGGTGTTCTCGATGGGCAGAGGGCTCTTGCCCATGGCGCTCAGCATCTGGTTGGTCAGAGCCAGCAGCAGAACAGCGGTACGTGCAATGGTGCCTGCAGTAATGTTGAAATTCATACGTTGCTCCTTTCGTGTTCATATTCATGTACTTCGATGTCGGACATTCTGTGGTTCAACACCTGAATGTCTCTCTGGATGACCGGGATCTTCTCCGCAAAACCGTTGTGCTTGCGGACTTCCCGGGTCAGCTCCTCAATTTTGTATTCCATCACGGCATTGGAACGCGAGTTTGCGATCAGTACGCCGATCAGGGTCACAACACCGCTGAGGATGGCGGCAATGATGCTTTCCATCGGCGCTCACCCCTTCCAGCGGCTCTTGGCGTTGCGCACGTCCACATGCACCCAGCCGTTGGTGCGTCCCAGACCGGGCGGGTAAATGCCGCAGCCACCGGCGTTGCCCAGCAGTTTGTCCGCGTAGGCATACACCCGCTCCACGCTGATGCCCTGCACCCGAATGTCTGCCGCCTTGCCGTACAGATGCTGGCTGAACTTTGCGGCATTCTTCTGCTTTGCGTTCCAGCTTGCCGTGCGGAATCCACTCGTGATTGTCACAGGCTTGCCAAAGTGCGTCCGGATCTTTTCCAGCACCTCCACAAGCGCCGTGTCAATGAACACCGGGTCGCTGCCGTCACGGCAGTAGAACTCGCGCACCTTGAAATGCTCCGAGAGCTTTTCGTTTCCATTTTTCAAAATGGAGTACGCTTCCAAACTCAAATATCATCCTTCCTTTCATCTTCCAAGCCGGAATGCTCCTTCTACCCGTTTCAGCGGCTTTACCTCCACAGGCAGGATATCTGCACACAGCATCGCCGCCACCGGCTTTGCTGCAGCATGCGCTGTGATCTTGATATTTCCCGTCACCGATGCCATTTTGATTTGTGCGCTCGCGTTGTCCTCTGCCATGACAACACAACTTCCGGTCACATCCGTGCCTCCCATCTCTACGGTCAGTTCCAGCATTTCCTTCTCGCTGTCGCCTACGTTGAACATGTTTTGATAGCTCATGCCGGCAACGATGCTCCCCACCGGGTTCGTCTCGCTCACGCCGTCCAGTGCACGCTCAATGGTAAAGCTCTCGTAAGCGCCTACCGTCACGGCGCACTCGGCTTTCATGCCGCCGCACTCTGCCGTCACCACCGCTGTGCCTTTCCGCAGGGCCAGAATGGTCCCATTTTGAGTAATTTTCACCACATCCCGCGGTTTCGCGGTCACGTTCATCTTGCGGTAGAACGTATTCGTCGGCCCAACGCCCACCAGCAGCTGATACTCCATGCCTCTGTTTAGCTTCAGGTCGTATACGTTCAGCGCCACGGCTTCCACCTTCAGGGTGTACATGGTCGGGTGCAAGTTGTACTCCAGCGTGATCTTCGAGTGCCCCTTGTCGCTTTTTAACTGGTTCACCCACAAGAGACCCGAATAATAATGGCTGGGATTGTCCTCCAGCGCAAACCGCACCCGCTGTCCCTTCAAGGTCTCGCAGATGGTCGTGTACGCGGTCTCCCAGTCCCAGCCGGCATAGTCGTTTTCGAGGTAGAACTCAATTTTTCCGGTACGGTCATCGTAGGTAGGACGGTTTGCAGGGGTACGGCTGTAGTCCAATGCGCCGTCTCTGCATGGCACAGTTACGAACTTTGTCCGCTCAATGGGCGGTGCGATCACCGGCCGCGAGGAAGGGATCAGCTTCCAGTCGTCCCAGGTGTCAATGTAGTCGTCGCCTACATTTATAATAAGAGAATGGTACATTGATCCTCCTCACTTGCTGATGTAGCCAATGGTGGACTGGATCGCGTTCCACGCCTTGCCCGCCGTTGCAAAGTTGCCCGCCTGCAAAGACGAGAGCTTTGCCGTGGTCGCGCCAAAGGTAAAGTCTTTCTGGTCCAGCTCATGCAGCGGGATCACTTCCTTCGTGCAAGGCAGCCAGTCATCGATACTGTGCGGTTCCGCGAGCACGTACGTCTCCTTCATAAAGTCCAGCCGGTCGGTGTCCACGCCAATATCACACAGGTCTGCAGCGTTGATCTGCACACTTCCGGTGAAACCGCTGTACTTTTTCAGCTCGTCCGTGGCCTTCTTCAAAAGGCTGTCTCCCGTGGAATCGGTTCCTTCCACCACAAGGACGCGCTGGCACAGGCCGTACTTCTTGATGGATTCTCCGTTGTACGCTTCCCGCGAGATGGGGTTCGTGGTCTCCCATAAGAACCATCCGCTCTTGTACCAACCATATGCCTTCACCGAGTTCACGATGTCCCCGGCCTTGATGTAGTACGAAATGTCCAGCAGGTTCTTTCCAAGCTCGATCACCTGATCGGTCTTGTCGTTCAGTTTTGCCAGATAGTCCAGATATCTTGTGTAAACGCGCACGCCGTCCACCATTTTGATTTCTTTGCGCAGGCGCAGATATCCGCCGTACTTTCCGGTCAGGCTGTTGGTCAGTACGCTCCAGCAGTCGCTGATGGCCTTGGTCTCCTTGTCCGTGTCGCTTTCCGGCTTTTCCACGGTCACGTTTCCGGGCAGGAACACCTTGCCTTCGCCCTTGAAGCCGACGTGTTCTTCCGGGTCATCCTCCACGGTCAGCGCCAGTGCCAGCAGTTCGGACGCCGTGTAGAACTTGTTCTCTACCAGACAGTCTCTGTCCTGCAAGTATCCAAACTCGCTCTCGCAGGTCACTTCCATGTCCAGCTCAAAGTTCTTTTCCGTTTCAGTGATGTAGCCCATAAAGATCTCGCGGCCGTCCTCTTCTATGCTGACTACCGGCTTTTTCAGCTCCAGCTTGTCGTAGAATGGGTTCGAGACGGGCACAGTAAAGGTAAACGAACTGATCTCGTTGGCTTCCAGTGCCACTTCCGGGTCAAGGATCACCGGCGCATTCTCGTTGAACGGATCGTCCAGAATGTTTCGCTCTGTCCAGTAGTAGCTCTGTCCATCCGCTGTGCCTTTGATCTGCCCGATGTACACCACGTACCCGGATGAACGGATGCGGTTCACTCTGCAGCTTTTCCGGTTAGTGGTCCGGCCGTCGCTGGCTTCTACCGTCAGGATATAGTCGGTGTTCCAGTCAAAGCTTTCCAGCTCTTTCTGTGATATTTCAAACCGGTATACTCCATTTTGAATTGCCGTAAACGTCCTGTGCACTTCGCCGTTCAGCTTTTCGGTCACGGTAATGGTGTTACCATCTGCATCATAAACGCGGTACGGCAGCCCGAACTTTCCCCACCGCCCAAATACGCCGTTCATGCCAAAGTAGTTGCTCTGGATCTCCGGTCCGCTGTTGGCTGTCAGACATCCATTGTCGTCCACCGTGGCGTTCTCGTCCACGCAGAAACATACGAGAATATTCGGGCTGGAAACTCCCCACTGTCCCGTTGTCGTATCCCAGTAGGTGTTAATGTACCCCGGCGACCCGGGGTCGGCACCTCTGCCGTGCTTCACGTAAAGGCTCAGCGCCTCTCCGCGGGTGTTATCGCCATCTTCATAGTTTTTGGTGCTTCGCGTGCTGAACACATACGTCCACAGGTCGTAGATGTTGCTTCCTTCGGTAATATCCGCCCTGCCGCCGCTCAGACTATCCTCAAAAAATCTTCGGATTCCCGTAAACAGCGCCGTATCTCCGCTGAAGTCTACTACCCTTGGCACAAAGAACCGCTGTTCTTCCAGCGTACCGCTCTCACTTGAACCATAATCATACCTGATCGTCACCGGCACGATGGTCTTCAGCGTGTCCTCACTCAGCCGTGCTGCGTAGGTGTTTTCCAGCCAGTTGCGCAGGGTCGGCTCGTTCTTCCACGAAACATCTTTCTTGTTGTTGCCCCACTTCACTGCGTCTTTCAGCAGGGTGGTGCGCATCAGCATGGTCTTGCCCTTGCCGTTCAGGTCTTTTTCGTAGTTGTGCTGGGCCACCACAAACTCTGCTGCAACGCCGTCCTCGTACACTTTCAGGGTATCACCGGGGTTCAGTTCTTTGATGATCGCCATTTTCTCACTTCACTTTCGCTGCAGTCAGCCGTCCCATCCGGTCATCAATGTAGCCAATGGCCTTTCTGCCGTTGATGGTCACGCTCATGCCCTTGATGCTCTCGGCCACGCCGTCCATGTGCCCGGCCAGTGCGTTGATGGCACGCAGTGTGTCCTCATTTCCGGCGCTCTTCAGTCCATTTTGAAGCTGCACTTCGGCATCGATCTTGTTTGCAAGGTTCCGACTCACGTCTCCGTCAAGGCTCAGTGATCTTGTCGCCGCAAAGGCATTGTCGATCTCGTCCGCACCTTCCAGCACGTTGGTCAGGTCCACCACGGGTACGATCTGGGGCGTGTACTCGTAGTCGTCGCCCATCACCTTGCTGATGGTCCCAAGCGCACCCTTCGCAATGTCCATGGCGTTCTCGGTCATGTCGCTCACGGCATCGTCCACAATGGGCGCATCTTCCTTCACGCCATCGCTGATGCCCTTGTCGATCTCCGAGCCAACGTCCTTTGCGCCGGTGGCCTTTTCCTTCTTCCGGCTGCTGATAAACCACGCAATACCGCCGATCAGCGCTGCAATGGCTGCAATAATGCCCACCACAATCAGCAGTTCTGGCAGCACCGCCAGTATGGAAGCGCCCAGCCCGCCCAGTGCTTCGCCAATGCCGCCAACTGCCATTCCTGCACCGGCTCCTGTCGTTCCCAGCTGTCCCAGCATGGGCAGCAGTCCACTCAGGGAATTGCCGACATTTGCCGCGGCTGTCCCGATGTTAGCAAGCTTTCCCGCAAGGTCTCCATTTTGAATTCCGGAAAACAGCTTCAGCAGCATGTCTCCTGCCCCGCCGGTCAGCTGCTTTCCAGTGTCCGTAAACAGCAGATCGATCAGTCCCGTTGCCGCCGAAATAATGGCACCGGCGTAGTCTCCCTGCATGGCGGATGCAATGGCCGAGACGAATTCCGTCCCGATCTCCATGCCTTCCTCGCTGAATGCCGCTTTGAATACGGTGCTCAGGGTGTTCGTCATCTCCTCGCCCATGGCTCCGGAGACCTTCGTCCACACCTCGCTGCACGCATTGCTGATGGGCACCCAGTTCTTCTGGATGGCATTGGCAAGCTTTACCACCGCGCTTTTAGCGCTGTCCTCAAGGCCCATGGCATCTGCCAGTGCCCCTGCAAAGCTCACCATAGAACTGCGGGAGGAGAGCAACTGGTCCTTCAGGTCGTTCACGTCGTCTTTGCTCAGCGGATTGCCATTCAGGTCCTTGCCGTCCGCCAGCTGCTGCTGGATGAGCCGGGTCTTTTCCAGCTCGGCATTCATGTTCTGCAGCGCTTCCACTGTGCCGAGGATGCTGGTGGTAATGCCCTGATACTTTGCTTTTCTTGCCTCAGCGCTGTTTTCGCCGTACTGCTCCACCGCCTGCTTGTAGGCGTCCTCACGGTCCTTCAGGCTGCCATCGCCGTAGATGCTGGTCAGAAGGTCCATCCGGCTCTGCATCCGGCTCTGTTCATCCTTGATGATGGAAAGCTGCGCATCCAGCTTGTTCAGAGACTGCTTTGCAATGTCATTTTGAAGCTGCAAACTCTCGGTCTGCACATCCAGATAGTCGTTCCAGGCCTCTTTTGTGCGCAGGTCGCTTTCGCCGTATTCCTTCCGCAGGGTCTCCCACTGCTCCTTCGCCTTGGCTTCTTTTTTCTGCTTCAGCTCCAGTTCGTCCTTCTGGTACTCGGTCTCCCGGTCGATCTTGTCCAGCTTTGAGGCAGTGTTGCTGTTCTGGGCCGTCCAGAGGTTATACTCTTTTTCCAGTGTACCAAGGTCGGTGTCATACCGCTTCGTGATGTCTTCAAACAGGCCGGTGTACTGGTCTGCCTGCAATTTCGCAAGGCTGGTCTTTTCGCTCAGCAGGCTGGCGTAGGCTTCCTTGGTCTCTGTCTTGTCCGCGCCCCAGCGCTTCAGCATTTCGTCGTACTTTGCCTGTGCAATGGCCACCCGGTCGGTCTGGTTCGCAATTTCTGCCGCCGAGTTCTCCATCTTCTTCGCCAGCAGCGTGTCCTCGTCCGCACTGTATTGGTTCTCGGTCTGCCACAGCTCGTACTCGCTGTCCAGTGCTTCCCGTGCCGCCTTGTTTGCTTCCAGCTTCGGCTTGTACTTTTCCTCGATCTGCTGGGCCACGGTCTTCTTCGTGCCGGAGGAGCCTTTTTTCTTGCCGGTGGTTGTCGGTTTTTTATTCCCGTCATCGTCCGGGTCCTTCTTTATATCCGCGTCAAGGTCTTCGGCAGTCAGTCCGGTCTTGCCGCCGGGCCGCTTCACGCGGTAGGCCGATATTTCTTTTTCATACCATTCGTCAAAGCCCGGCATTCCCTGATATTCACCGCCACTGAGCAGTGCATTTTGAAACTGACTGCCGTAGTTCTTTGCCTTATTCAACAGTCCCGGGAACAACTTATCCAGCCAGCTTCCGGCAGAATCCAGCATTCCGCTGATGCCGTCACCAATAGCAGCCGTGCCGTCCGTTCCGGTCAGTCCTTCCTTGAAGCCCTCCGGGATGTATTCGCTCAGGTCTGCCATCCGTGTAGAGGGCGAGTGAATGCCCCAGAAATTGCGGAAGAATGTTTCTACGGTACTGCACAGTGTCGCTATACCGCCGGTAACAACGTTCGTGCTTTCCGGACCGGTCAGGCCGTTTGCAAGGCCCTCGGCCATATAGGTGCCGTATTCCGTCATTTCCCTCTCATCCGCTGCTGTGTCAGCAGAGTCAAGCAAACTTCCAAGCAGTCCGCCTTTCACGGTAAACCAGTTCGCCGGGTTCAGCTGTTTGCCGATCAGTTCCCCGGCTTCGTCTTTTTTCTCGCCAAGCCATTCCACAAACTGGCTCCACAGCTCTTCCAGCGCGCCTTCAATGCCGTTTCCCTCGCCACCTTCTCCGCTCCATGCCCAGCCGATCAGGTCGATCACGGTCTGGATCAGCACTTTGCAAAGGGTCAGCAGTGCCGCGCCGATCGGCTCCGCGCAGTTATTGATGGTATTGCAGATGGATGTCAGGATCGCTGTCAGTGTCGCTTCAATGTCGTCTGCTGCATTCACGATCACCTCGCGCAGCGGTCCTGCAAATGCACTCAGCACTGTCAGGATCGCCGCAGCAATGCTCAGCTTGATAATGCCGCCCGCAAATGCACTGAAGGCTTTGCCAAGGCTGATAAGACATGCCGAAAATACCACCATGCCTGCCGCCACCGGTGTAATGGCACCCATGGCAAACAAGCCCAGCATGATACTAATGGTTCCGATCACTCCTGCAAAGGCTTCTCCTGCCGTCAGGCCGGCCAGTCCCTTAAAGGCCGGTGTCAGGATCAACAGTGCAGTGGCCAGCATCAGGCAGGCACCGGCTGCAGATGCCAGATTTGCGGAAACAAATCCCAGCCCCCAGCATCCTGCGATCAGTACGCCAAGTGCTGCTGCAAGGCTGAACACGCTCTTTGCGATATCTGCAAAGTCAACATCCGCCAGCATTTTGATGGCCAGCGCCATTTCGATCATTGCCGCGCCCATGGCCATCATTGCCACCGCCGCAGCCGTGCTCTCGGGTGCCCGCTTGCCAAGCAGATACAGTGCACCTGTCAGCCCGATCAGCATTAAGCTCACGCCGGCCATGCCAGCTCCGCCGGTGTCCGTCTCCATGGCTTTGCCCATCTGCTTTACGGCAGCCGCCATCACTAACAGCGAAGCACTGGCGATTACCATGCTCTCTGCACCCTTTTTCATCCGCAGGGGGTTCACCTTCGTGTTCGCCATCAGCACCAGCAATGCCGCAATGCCGCTCACTACAAGTCCTGCGCCCCGGATGCCGTCCATCATATGGTCACCAAGGCTTGCAAAGATCGCCACAGCCCCCGCCGCCATCAGCAGCGCCGTCCCCATTGCATTGATGGCAACCAGCATTCCACCCAGCTTCACCAGATACTTGATGATTTTATCAAGGGTGCTTACGTCCGCTTTTCCGGCAAGGTTCTGTGCCGCACCAGCCGCCACCAGAAGAACACTCATCGCGACTGCCATTGCGCTAATAGCTTTCACACCGTTTTCTACCTGATAGGTATGCATTCCGCCGATCTTTTCAACGGCAAGTATCATGATGTCTATTGCCGCCGCAGCTGCAATAAATGCACCGGAGCCCTTTGTCCCGTCGCCATAGGTGTTGAACACGGTCAGCATTCCCACCATGCCCATCAGTACACTTGCCACCCTGCTGATGGCGTTCATACCATTCTCAACCTGATAGGTATGCATACTGCCCATTTTGGCAAATGCGGCGGCCAGCATGCCCATGCCGATGCCGATGGCCGTAATCGTTCCGATCAGTTTCGCCGTGTCCAGTCCTGTCAGGTCGGTGGCCGCCAACACTTTCAAAGCCACCACCGTGCCAAACAGCTCTGCAATCACGCTGTCAAAAGCCTGCGCCGCCCGTGTCGGGTCGTCGATCTTCGCCAGCAGATACATGCTCCCGCTGATTAACGCCACCGCCGTTGCAATGGCTTTCGCCGCAGTCGCAAGGTTGTTCGTGGTGTTTGCCTTTGTCCAGGTGTTCACGGCACCCGTCAGGCTGTTAAAGAAATCGCCAATGGGGTTTGCCAATGTTTTCTTGAAGTTGTCGCTTGCCTTCTTCAGCAGCACCGTTGCACCGTAGATCGCCGCCGCCAGTGCGCCCACGTCGATCAGCGCCAGCAGCCGGTAAATGTCCACGCCGTCCTGCAGGTTGAAGAAATCCTTCACCGCGCTGAGCGCATCCCTGCACGCACCGCTGATGCTGCTCATAATGCCGGTCAGCGTTCCGCCAAAGTCCGCCAGCGCCTTTTCTGCCTTCTCCGGCAGGCTCAGCACCACGTCCCGGATGTTCTCCAGCAGCGGCACCTTGCTGTCGGCAAACTCGATCACCGTGTCCCCGGCACCCTTGAACCCGTTGAATGCACGGCCGATCAGTGCGCCCACACCCTCAAAGGTTCCCAGCAGAATGCCGCCCAGCAGCTGGAATGCCGTACCGATGACGTTTCCTGCCGAAACACTGTCTATTTTGAATTTGTCCAGCACACTGCCCACAGCATCCACTACGGTGCCGAATGCGCCGAACTGCTTCTTTGCCTCTGCCATGTTTCCGCCGCGCACAAGGGCCTTCACGCCCTTCACCACGTCCGCAATGGGGCTCACCAGCGCCGCGACAGCACCCACAAGGATGCCCAGCACGTCACTAAGGCTCTCTGCCTGTCCAAGGCTTTCGTTCACCCATGTCAGCAAATTGCCGATGTAACTTCCGATGTTCAGCAAAAGGTCGCCCATCGGGCTCAGCAGATCCAGCAGCTTTCCAAGGATCATAAAAGCGGTCTTGCCAACCGTCTTCACGCCCTTCAGCCCGATGCTCAGCACCCGGAATACGCCGGTAAATACGTTCTGCACCTTTTCCGCAGTTTCTTCGCTCAGCGCCATTTTCCCGGTCAGCTCGTCAAACCCCTTCAGGAAGTTGTACAGCGGGCTTCCATCAGTCATGAACACGTCACCGAATCCGTCCCGGATCGGGCTCAATACGCTGTTGATGCCTTCCAGCACGTTCAGGATGCCGTTAAAAAAGTGTTCCCGGCCGCTCAGCTGGTTCATCTTGCCTGCAAGATCGTCCAGGTTCACACTGCCATTTTGAATTTGCTCCGCCATGGAGTCGTAGGCATTTGCCAGCGCGTCCACCTTGTCCCGGTCAAACCCCAGCTTATCCAGCTCTTCGTCGCTCATGGCGGCACGCTGATGGTAATACTCAGCCGCTTCCCCAAGCACTTCGTACAGCTGCTGGGCCGTCACACCGCTTTCTTCCAACGCCTTCTGGAAGCTGCCCGCCTCTTCAATGCCTTCCTCGCTCAGCAGGCCCTGATTCACCAGTGCTTTCTGCAAAAGGTTTGTGTAGTTGTCTCCGGCTTCGCCAAAGCCTCCCGTTCCCAGCAGCTGGTCAAGGCCGGAGCCGAAGGCACTCTTCAGCCAGTTGTTCCGCCCGGCCGCACCGCCTGCAAACATGTTCCAGAACTCTTCCGCCAGATCGCTCCAGAATCCCTTTGCTTCCTCGTAGTTGCCAAACAGGATATCAAAGGTCTCCATCCAGCCGCTGCTCACAGCGTCCTTCGTGGCGTCCACCGCTTCGCTGAAGCTCTTTGCCTCCTGTGCCGCCTTAAAGGCCTTCACGGTCACTTCGTCGTACTGGTCAGCCAAGGCATCGATGGCCTGCGATGCCAGCATACCGGGATTCGCGTCCACCATCTTTTTCACGGCTTCGCTGAACTCGGCAAACTTGCCAAAGGCGGTTTCCATCACCTCTTTGTCAGCCCATTTTGTCGATAGTGTTGAGCTGAACGTGCCAACCGTCACATCGCCTTTTTTGATCTTGCCAAGCGCTACACCGGTATCGATGATCTGTTTTTTCAGCTCAGCAGTTGCCACGCCCGCAAGCTCTACCGATTTCCAGTCCATCAGGCTCAGATAACCCTGACTGTAACTCTGGTTCAGGTTATAGATCACGCGGGAGAACTCACTTGCACCCTTGCCTGCATAGGCCGTGGCGTTTGCCATACCCATGATCATCGGGATAACTTTCTCAATGTTACCGCCGGACGCTGTAAGCTGTCCAAGTGATTGAGTCATGTCTGTAAAGCCGTAGCTGGTCTCATCCGAGAACCACATCAGCTTTTCCAGATACCCGTTCACCTTTGCAATGCTCTTACCCGTCGCATTCATGATGGTCTGCACGCTGGCAGTCTTCTTGGCATACTTGTTCCAGCCGCTCGTCACCTGATCGAGGGAAAGGCTTTTCACCAGCCTCTCACCGGTGTCCACGGCCTGCCTTGTAATGTGGCTCAGAGCCGCAACGCCCATCACTTCCACGGCCGAAAACTTGCCGCTCAGGTTGTCCAGCGCACCCTGCATCTCGTCAAAGTCCACTTTGGCCGATGCATCGCTGATCTTTTCAAAGCCCTTTTCCGCGCCGTCCAGCCGTAAGCTGTCGTTCAGCTGCTCAAGGCTCTGCATGGTCTGGTGCACATTCTTCTCAAACTGCGCGTTGTCAAACCGCATTTCTACTACGCGCTCGTCTACTTCCTGGCTCACAGTCTCTTTACCTCCTTCCACAATTCATCGGTCAGAGCAGAAAAAATCGGAGCCAGGGCAGGGTTAATGTAATCCACCCCCTGCACATAGGCTCCGTTTCTTGTGCCGTGTCCGTATTGCAAGATCACCGCAATGGGCACTCCGTTCACAATGTTGGAGTTCTTCCAGCACAGCGTGGCCCCGCTCTTGTCCATTTTGATTTCGTAGCTCCAGCTTGCCGCTGTCTTTCCGGTGGCTTTCGGGGTAGCATCTGCAAGCCGTTCTGCACCCAGCTTGCCGTATTTTTCCAAAATTGGCCGCACACTCCAGCTCTTGATGTGGCTGAAAAAGGTCAGGCTTTTCTTAAAGTCGCCTTTCTGCCGGATCTCAATTACCTTGCTCAAAAGCTCTTACCCCCTCGAGTGAAACTTCGCCCTGCGCTGTGCGTTCAGCGCCCGGATGTGCGCCGCCTGCTCGTGTCTGCCCATCTTCTCGGGCGGCAGGTTCTCTTCCCCGCAGGCCCGGATCAGCGCCAAAAGCCGGTTCAGGTGCCACTTTTCGCACTCGAACGGGATGCCGTAGCTTGCCATGGCGGCGTAAAACAGGTCTGCCGTCTGGTAGCGTGCGCGCTTCTTGCCGCCTTTGCGGTCTTTAAAGGTCGCGGCCGTCATCGGGTCGCTCATATATCGTTGAATGGCCAGCCAGTCTTCCCGCCGCAGTCTTGTGTATACGGTCGGGTCCACACCCTTTGTCAGGGTCATGCATCGGACGAAATCAAGCGTTTCTTCGCGTGTTTTCTTCACGTTTTCGTCCAAGTACGGCTTGTGCCATTTGCTTTCCCATTTAGACAGGGAGAGCAGGCTGTATTCCAACCTCAAAGTTACCGGCTCGTCGTATACGAACATATTTGTTCGCTCATCCCAGTGTTCTTCGCCGGGAATGTGCAATTCCAGCATTCTTTCACTCCCCCTGTGCTCTTAAATGCGTGTCTTTTCCAAGGCAAAAAAATAAAAGGATGGCCGTTTTTTACGCGGTCATCCCTAGCCGCCGAAGCGGCAAAATCATTCTTCCTCTAAACACAGCTCGCCCTTCGGGAGAGCTCTGTGACGCTCCGACATTCAGTCGGACGGAGCGGTGAGAGGGTTTCTCAGCCCATATTCACCGACGGCAATGCCGACGCAGCACTCACGGTCGCCGCCATTTCCATAGCCGGGTTCTGGTTTGGCATGTCGGCGGGCATAATGCCGTTCACAAAGGCGCTTGCCTTGGCCTCGTCCGTCACCAGATCCATGTAGATCATGCTGTAGGCCGGATGTGCCTCAAACTCAGCACGGATGGCGTCGTTCTTCATGAACAGGCGGCCGTCTGCGCTCTTCTTGCCGTAGCTCTTCAGTACCACATCCTTGAACAGCTTCACCAGCTCCAGCTGGCTCTTCGCTGCAATGATCCTCTGGATGTAGGCACGCATGCCGCCCTCCATACTCAGCTCCATCTCGGTGATCTCCGCCTTCGACAGGTTGAAGTAGAAGTCCTCGGTGCGCTGGTTACCGTCATAGTCGGTATAGGAAATGGTCTTTTTCAGCATCTTAATCTCTCCTTATCGGTTCATTTTGATTTTTTCCTCTCAGCAAAGCTCGCCCCTTCGGGAGAGCTGCAAGCATCACCGGCAAATGCCGGACTGCGCGATGAGAGGGCGTTTTTTACACAGCAGCCTTTACTGCAGCGAGCAGCTCGTCCGGGGTGGGCAGCTTTGCGCCCTCGCTCTCAGTGCCGTACAGCAGGTCTTCCACGGCCTTCATCTGCTTTGCGGTCAGCTCAGTGCTGTCAAACTCTGCCACCGCCGCAGCCTTCAGGTCTGCAATGTTCACAGGCACGGTATCGCACTCCCAGCTGAAGGTCTCGGCATCCGGGCTGTCGTTCATAGTCTCGTGGCTCTTCTCAGCAGGCTTTGCGGTCGCATTCCACACCACATGGATGATGTAACCGGCATCGGGGTCCTGATCGGTGCCCACCTTGGTCTGCCATGTAAAGCCGAATGCCTTGCGCTTCTGCTGGCCGATGCGCACGCCCTTCACAGGACTGCCCAGACCGTCGCAGGGTTCAAACTCGGGCGGGTACATATAGGATTCAATGGTAAAGCCGTAGTCCTCGCCGGAGATCAGGCGGGCGTACTTCATGTTGTCAGCCCACAGGTCGGTAGGTTCTGCGCCGCTGGGGCTTTCCGTCACGCCGGTCAGGCCGTTCCATGCAGCGCCATTGTCGTAGCCCTCGTCATCGGCCTTGGGGTAAACCACGCCGTGCGAAACACCGGCGTGGAACTTGCGGGTACCGTCAACGTCCCAATTCAGTTTTGCCATAGGTTTTGTCCTCCTTTATAAATAGGTATCAGTACCACACGCTGAATACGTCGTGGTATAAGTTGTCCGAAATAAAATGGCGGTCATAAGAAGCCTTTGCAAGCAAACTCATGGCCGCTGTCATTTCGCTGTCTGGTTTCGTGTCGATCACGGTAACAGAATAATGGAAGGTCTGGCGGTATACGCGGTCGTCAGCCTTCGGGCTGCGGATCTTTTCCAGCTTGTAGCAGATACAAGGGTATTTCATCCGCAGGTTTGCAGGCGGCTGGTAGTACACGTTTTCACTGCCGCACCGCTGTTTCACGATGCTGCGCAAAAGCGCATCCAGCCCGGAGCGTCTTTCACTCAGTTTCGTTGCCATGCCATAACCCTCCCAGCGTCAGCACGATGCGTGGGTACTCCACGCTCGCGTCCGTCACCTTCCATTTTCCGCCGTAAAGCGTCACATACCGGAGATTGCAAAAGTGCTCCTGAACATACGGGTCAGCGATAACGCTTAACGTGTTCGCAAGGCTGATATCATCGTTCACCTTGTCACTGGACTGGTTCCTGCGCGTATTTCGCATAAGGTCGCCGTAACAGTCACGCTCTGTCACGATCTCCGAGTACACACTCGGCTCTGTCTCCTTGGTCTCCACGAAACCAAGCTTCCCAAACCACTTGCTCATAGCACTTTCACTCCATTTTGAATTTTCTGCTTACTTTTCGGCAGAAGCCGCCCATGCCTGGGTCTTCACGGTCTCGCCGGTCACAACGGTGATCACGCCGGTCGCACCAAAGGCCACAGGCACCAGATAGTTTGCGCCCTCCACGATCACCAGACGGCCCTTCTTGAAGGCATCCTCGATCTCTTCCTTGGTCACAGTCTCCTTGAAAGTGGCGTCAGCGTACAGCTTGTGGTCCGCGGTCTTGCCGTAGGCCATGTAGTTTGCAACGTGCAGGTCCTTGCCCTGCTCATAGAGCTTGTTCAGCATTTTCTATCATCCTTTCCTTTGAAAAAGGCTCCCTCATTGAGGGAGCTGGCGAACAGCGCCGCCGTCAGGCGGACTGTGAGACTGAAGGAGTCTCTCATGCCGCCCACTCGATGGCCATAGCGCTGTAGGGGCTGGTCAGTGCGCCGGAGCAGCGGGTCTCGATCAGGTACTTCTGTGCGTTGAAGTCGATGTCAAAGTCATCGAACATGCTCACGGCACCGCCCTTGTCCGCGCCCACGGTATAGTCGGCCAGGTTCACGATCACAGCAGCCAGATCACCGCCCTTGGCACCCTTGCGGCCTTCCATTTCGGGAATGGTCACGATCTTGGCAACACGCAGCTTGCGGGCCAGTGCGGCCTCGTCCGTATACAGCTGGCGGCCCATGCCGTCTTCCAGCAGCAGCATCTCGGTCAGGGCATCCTCGGTGGTAAACATAGTCGGGGTGCCGCTGCCGCGGTAGTCCTTGCGGGCACGGATGGCCTGCTTGATAAAGGCCTTGTACTTGTCCTCCACGGTGGAAAGGCCGGTGGTCTTCACCTGCACCTTGATGGTAAACAGGTCGGCGTCGTTGAACACCGGACGGATGCAGTTCTCATCGATCTTGTCACGGCTTGCTGCCATGCGGCCGTCACCCAGAATGTAGGCCAGTGCCAGCTCACGGTTCAGCTTGTAGCGCATCTCGTTATGCAGCCATGCCACCACGTCAAAGCTGGTAATGTCCACCACATCGTCGCGATCCAGCTCCTGCTTCTTGTACACCGTGGTCGGGCCAGTGGAGCGGCGCAGCAGGCCGAACACCTCTTCCGTCTTGTAGTTGCCCTTCAGGTAGCCCTTGGCACGTGCATCGTCCTCGGTCAGGTCGGCGAACAGGCTCTTGAAGCGGCTGAACGGGATGTGCTTCACGCCGCCCATCACCACGCTCACCCAGTCGTCGGGCTTGTCAATGATGCGGGGCGGGGTGTCCAGCAGGTGATCTTCCGGGAACAGCCAGTCGATGTTGTCAATGCCGTGGCACAGAGCGTTCACCTCGCTGTCCTCAATGCCGGCGTTTGCAAAAGCAGCCTTCATGGTGCCGCAGGTCTTGGCGGTCTTCACCACCTTGTTGATCTCGTCAATGCTGTGCTTCAGCACGGTGTCCTTCGTGTCCTTCTCAAATACGTTCTGCTTCACGGTTTTTTCCTCCTCACCGTTAGTCTCTTCTCCGTCACGCTCTTCCAGGGCCATGCCCACCAGTGCGTGGCAGCACTCCTGCTGTTCGGGTGTCATGCTGTTGTACACCTCTTCCAGCGTCTTGCCGTCCTTCTGTTCGTCCGCCATCTTGGCTTCCTTCTGTGTTGTTTCGTCGGTCGCTGCATCACCGCTGTGTACAAGGTCGTCCAGCGGTTCACCGTCCGGGTCCAGTCCGTGGGCAATGCTCAGGCCGCCGTCTGTGTAGATGAATGCTTCGCCGCCCTCGTAGTCCTCGTCAGCACTGTGCTTCACCACCTCGTCAATCAGCGCACCCGGGTTGCAGCCTGCCAGCACAAGGCTCACTTCCTGAATAATGCCGTGCTGGACCGTGTTGCCCGTCTTCTTGATGCAGTTTGCATAGATGGAAAAAGCGTTCAGGTCGCCATTTTCCACGCAGGCCTTCGCGGTCCGGCCGGTATCCGTATCGTTGAACTTTGCGTAGCAATACATGCCCCCGGGCCGGTTCTCCAGCAGGCAGTGGCCAAGGACGTTTTCCAGATTGTCATGGTCATGGTTGTACACCATGGTCACAACTTTACCGTCGCATTCCTGGAACGCATTCGGTGCAATGGTCAGGCCATCATAGCACTTGGTCTTAGCCTTCGTGGCCCAGCCGCTGCAGTCATAATCAAACTTCGCCATTTTGATTTGCCATACTCCTTTCTACGGCTTCCTTTCCAGCCGTGATCGTTTTGTTTCTCTCAGCAATCTCCGCGTCGGATTGCGAAATGTTGCTGTTCCGCAGTTCGTCCGCCTTCGGATCCTTCGAGGGCTTCATTCCCAGCAGCTGCCGGAACTCATTGCTTGTCAGGATCTCGTTGCGGGTAAACTTGTCCGCCATCTCGGCAACAGCACTCACCGGTGCCAGCTTGAACGGGTCGCGGAAGTACATCATGCTCTCGCGGCCTTCCTTCCGGTCCTCCTCGGTCAAAAACTTTCGCTTCAGCTCGTCCACGGCTGCTGCCACAAGGGGTTCAATGGTACGGTTCTCATAGTTCGTCATCACCGCATCGCTTGCTGTACCGTTCATGATCTCCGGGGTAATGCCTAACTGGCTGTATGCCATGTTGGTCAGGTATTCCACGGTTTTCAGGAGGTTGTTTTCAAGGCTGCGGTTCAGCTGTGTAATGTGTTCCGAACCATCGGTGTAGGCAATGCCATATTTGGAGCCGGTCAACTGCCGTTCGATCTCAGCTCTCCGGTCGTCCGCTCTCTTTTTCTGGATCTCGTTGCGTACCACGTATGGCAGCTGGATGATAAGATCCAGTTTTTCAGATCCCAGCTGGTCATCCACCACGTCCATCAGGTTCAGCTTGCGGATCAGGCGCTGGATGGTGCCGTTCGGTTCGTTCATCACGGCGTAGAACGGGTTCTCGATCAGGGCCACTTCTGCTTTCGGCAGGGTGATCTCCTCTTTCTGCCCGGTCTGGTCATTGTACACTTCCAGCCGCACATCATCGGGGTACCATTCCTTCACCTTCGCCACCCGCATGGAAAGGATCTTCGCTTTGCCGGTCTCTTCGTCCACATCCACGTCCACCGGCACCAGCGCCGCCGCGCCCTCGTCCAGTACAGAGAGGAACATGTCATACCGCAGTGCCCTGCCGGTCTGGTCCTTGTTGCCGGAAAGGTTCAGACAGCAATTAAGGCCCGAATCAACGGTTTCGTCGTAGCGTCCGTTTTCATCGAGCCTTACGTGGTTGATTGTGATGCCCGCTGCGTCCATGGCAATGCGGGTATATATGGCGGTCATGATCGTGCGGTCGTTTGCACGGTTCAGCCGTACCCGGTCAGGCCGGTAGCTGCTTCCTCCGCCATAGTAGTTCTTCCCGGGAGGGTCCCGGTTCGTAAAGGCGTTCCACGCCCGTTTCAGGCGGGAGCCAACGTTTATCGCCATTTTGATTTTTCCTCCCGGTCAGTTCTTCTTGTCGTCCTGTTTTGCCTGTCCGCCACTGGCGCTGCCGCTTACAATGGCATTTGCCAGATCAGGGTTTTCAAAGGTGTTCGTCACAAACTGCTTTGCGCTGTAACTCATTGCGCCCGCCACAGCCTTAGTCAGGAACTGCTTCCCGGCGTCCTTCATCACGCTTTTCACAAAGCTCTGCCCGCCGTACACATCACTGCGCAGCTGTTTCACGTCCTTCTGCAGCTGCAGCCGTTCTTTCTCCGCTTTCAGTTCCCGGTTCGGGTCGTCCGCGCGGATGTTGGTATCCCCCTGCAGGTCGCGGTACTGCTTTTCCATCTGCAGGCGGTTGATCCGTGCCCGCAGCTCTTCGTCCGAGTAGTCCTCGGCCTTGCCACCCTTCCGCTTCGGGGCGTACTCCGTCTTTGCGGTCGCACCTTCACCGGCGTTTCCATCCCCGGCATAGTGCTTCTTTCCGGCTACGGTCAGGGTGCCATCCTTGTTCTGGTACCGTCGCACGCCCCATTTCATGCCCTTGATGCCCCAGTGGCACAGGGTGCTGTTCCGGTGCTGCCACCAGTCATTTTGATTTGTCATTTACTCACCTTCTTTCGCGCTCTATTGCTTTTATTTGCGTTTATGCTATACTGGCTTTAACAGCCATTCTGTGAGGAAGGGGAATCGTGTATGTGGAGTGCTAAATGCCCCAAATGCGGAGCAAAGATCCTGTTTGAAGATGCCAACGCAAAAGTCATTCAGTGTGCGTCCTGCGGAGCACAGGTCCGCGTTAATATCAACGTGAACTATAACTACTCCAAATCAGAGCACACCGAGCATATCGTCGATGATGCAAAGATCAAGCAGGCCCAGAATGTCGATCGTGTCATCAACCTTTTTGCCTCTCCCATCGAGGAGCGCCGCGCCAAAAAGAAGGCCGAAGAAGAGCGCATCCAGCGCGAAGCAGACCAAGCCGAGCGTATCCGCAAAGAGCAGGAGACAAAAGACGCTGAAGAACAGCGTGCTTACGAAGAATGGGCCTCCGCTCAGCACGAAAAACATGCCCGCCAGGCTGGGCGCGCAATTGCCAAGGTAATCAATTACTATCGTGCCAACGAACGGAAAATCCTCATCAGCGTCGTTCTCATTGTTGCTCTTCTCGCCTGCCGCGGCGTTTACGATTCCATCAATCAAAAGCGGGAACAGGAACTCGCCGCCCATCAGGCCGAGCTTGCCCGCCTGAAGGATGAAGAGATAGCCGCATCGCACCTTGCTATGGGTGAAGTCCGCATGCCAAACATTTCCATGAGCGAAGATGCCCGCGATGTCATGAAAAAGCTGCGTGATGCCGGTTTCATCAATATCGTCGATCAGCCAAAGCAGGATCTCGTTCTTGGCAAAAATCACGCTCAGTACGACATCATAGAGATCACTGTAGACGGTGCACCTTCCTTTAAAACCGGCGATTGGTACCCACTCGATACCGAGATTGTTGTGTCCTATCATACCTATATTTTCGAGTAACGACGAAAGGAGTGCTCTGCATGACGGTCACTTGCCCGAACTGCGGTAGCGAGATTCTAATACCCAACCGAAAGAAAAAGTCCATACAGTGTCCTTACTGCGACATGGGTGGTCTTGAACTCGGCCTTGATTACTTTGATGAAAAAGATAGCCCCAAACAGTCTTTTTCTGAGAAGCATCCTCAAATTATCAAAGTAGGTTGCTTAGTATTTACAGGTGCGTGCATTGTATTTGATTGGTGGATGAAAAACAAAGAACTTTTTGTTGACGAATCAGCACCTGAAATGTTCGCAAGTTCTGATTCATCAGCTCATGTCGTCGAACCAGTAACTGCAATAGACACAAATGAAGAACCGTTGGCTCCCGATTCAAAAGAAGCAAAAGAACGCTTAGGCCAACGTAAAATGCACCTGCGCGTATTGGTCAATGGCCAAAAAGCTTCACCTGAAAAACAAGCAGAAGCAAACGAAATGAACATAGACTTACAGGGAAAATATACCCTCGTGGATAGTTGCCCATTTCACTACTAATCACTCAAACGCATCCCGGTTCTGCTTCCACGCAATGTAAGCATCCATCATAGCTGCCACAGCATCGATCTTCTGGTCCTGCCGCTGCTTGTAAAGCTTCCGGTTGCCGTTGGTGTCCACCAGTGCAATGCAGTTACCCATTGCAAACTGCATCAGCTTTTCGTCAAACAGCAGCTTCCGCTGTTCGCTCAGCTTTTTCAGCTCGCCCAGCGGCACGCTCTCGGTCCTCGCACCCTGAATTACTTTCGTAATGCCAAAGGTGCCGTTCTCCTGCCCCCAGCGCTCCACGAATTCCTGCGCGTTGTAGGGGTCGTAGCCAAACGCCCGCACGTCGTACTGGTTCTGTTGCACGAAGTTATCAAGGTCTTCATACACCTGCATCATGTCCAGCACCGTGCCGTCAAATACGAATAGTGTCCCCTCTTTCATGAACTCTTCGTACTGGTTTCTCCGGCTCACGGGCAGCTGGCTCAGGGTGTAGCTGGTAATGTAGTCCCTCGTCTTTACCCCAAAATATCCGCTTGAAAGCGGAAACAAAAACGTAAACGCACAAAAATCATCGCCCATGCTCAGGTCCGCGCCCATGGCGCATGGCATCTGCCAGTAGCTTCTCGGTCGGTGGCAAAGGGTCTCCTCATATGGGAAAAAGAATGTGTAACCCTCCATCGGCAGGTTGAAGCGCTTTGCAAGGATGTCATTCCGAGCACTGGGCGATTTTTCGGCTCGTTCCACGTCCAGCTGATAGGTCTCGTAGCTCACAGTCTTGCCCAGGTTCGGGTTTGCCTTCAGCCACATCTCCGGTCGGCCCACTTCCTCAATGCTGTCCAGCTTGTAGTACCAGATAGAGACATGCGGGTTTACGTACTCCCCCTTCAGGATGCTCAGCAATTCCATTTTGATGTCGTCGCCGCATCCGTTGCGCACCGTGCCCTCGCTGCTTGCCGCAACGATCAGGTAGTTCTCGTTTTTCGCCGCGCCCTGCTCAATGGCACCAATGGGGTCTTCTCGGATGTCGCAGCTTAGCCATTCGTCCACGGTAGCCACCGTGTCGCGCCTGCCCTGCAGCTTTTCAATGGTCATGGGGCGCACTTCCAAAAGGCTGTTGGTCACAAAGTTCTCAATGCCTTTTTTGGTACTTGCCATCTTCACACGGTCTGCTTTCGCACCAGTGGTGTTCTGCAGGCTGCCATTGGTCATGAACTTCAGCACCGGCCCCTTTGCCCGTGCCAACGCGGTGCGGAAGGGTGCCAGCACTTCCTCGGCCTGCTTCATAGTAGGCGCTGTGGTCAGCTGCTGGGTGGTGTTCGTGTTGGCGGTCATAAAGTACGCCTGCAAAAATTCCAGGTACATGGTCTTTGCGGCCGAACGTGTGATGATAAGATACTGCTTCGTCACCAGCCGCTTCTTGATGCGCTTGGTCTCGTAGTGTCCGCCTGCCCCGTGCGGGTTCGGCACATACACGCTCCGCTCCACAAAGTAGTACCAGCCAAAGATCTGTTCTGCCCACAGCTTAAAGCTGTCCAGCATCTTCACATCGCCGCCGTCGGTCAGGGTCAGCTCGTCCTCGCAGAACGCAATAAAGCCGTTGATGGCCTTATCATCATAGTAGATGCCCGGGTTTGCGATCAGGTCGTCGATCCGGTTCATCTCCATGCTGATCTCTCTGCAAACGGGGATCTCTCCGCGCATCACGGCCTCCCGGAACCGGCCGTAGTAGATCGGCGTCGCCGTGTTCGAGAGTGCCATTTTGAATTTTCAGCTCCTGTTTTTATTTCTTGGCCTTTGCTGCGTTGGCCTTTTCGGTCAGCATCTCGGTCAGTTCTGCGTACTGTTCATCGGTCAGCTTGTTGGCGGCGTAGAAGATATCCAGCTTCTTTGCCATACCATCGATCTGGCCGCGCTCGATCATGCGCTTGCAGGTGTTGTAAAGTGCCATAGTAGTCATTCCTTTCTGTTCATGCGGTTGTTTCATCATCGGTCACGCCCAGCTCCAAAAGAGTCAGGCGGTAATCCTGATCAAGGTTCAGCGCGTCGGCATCGGCCAGAGCGGATTGAGTGGATGCTAACTGCTCTGAAACTTCTGTCAGCGTCATGTACCGGTAGCCCACAAGCGTGCCGGAATATTCGCTGGCCGTTACGGTGCCGTCGCTGGCAAAAGTGACTGTGGCCCCGCCAGCGGTCGCATACGTGCTGCCTTTCACGACGCGGGCAACAGCTTCTACAGTGTTCTTGTAGTCACTAGAGCTGCTTGCATTATACCGCTCCTTGATCTCGATATAATCGATGTCATGGTCTTTAGCGGATGTGCCGTCGCCCTCAGTCCAGACGATGCAGGGAGTGGCAGCAGTGCCGTATTTGTATCCCTGAATGCAGGTTCTGCCGATACTGGTATCGTAGGCGGTTATTTTGATCTTGCGGTTGCTGGCAGTGTATTTGAAATCAGCATTAGATGCGCAGATCGCGGATACCGCCTTGCTGTTTCCGCCTGTAAGGCTTAAATCTTTATTGGCAGAAAACTGGAACACATACGGAGAATCGAAATTATTCGGAGTGATGCGGATGAAATCCACACCTTTAGGAATGGTGGCTTCACAGCTCATGGTCTGGTTCCAGCCCCATTTGTTTGCAGAGATCTGCGTGACAAAGGCCAGACGTTCGGTCGGCGCGCCAGCTTTTGCGACCTGCGCCTGAATCTCTGCCAGCGCGGCATCCACGGCTTCTTTGGCCGCAACGGCCTGCCACGTCCCATCCCCGCGCAAAAATTTACCCTGTGCACCGGCTGCGGGTGCAGGCACAAGGCCCTCTTTGCCAGCCGCGCTGGCCGTGGCGGCGGTCATCTTGGTGTAAGTGTGGTCAGTAAAAACGGCGTTGGCCGGTACATCCTTGCCCAGCGAGTGAGTGCAGGCCACCGGCTTGCCACCGCTGATATATACCGGTTTCGTCGCACTGCCCGCGGTTGCGGTATCGAGTTTGACGGCACTGTTGGCCGAGCCGCCCGCAGAACCGGAACCGGCATAGTTGTGGGTGTGGCTCTTGGCCGCAAACACAGAGCCTGCCTTGCTCTTGATGTAGGTCCACAGCGCACTCATGGGCCGACGGTGGTAGGTGGTCGTTGTGCTTCCGCCGCCGGCATATTGGGATACATAGTAATCTGCATCCTGCGGGGTGGCGCTGCCCGTACTCAGCGTGTTGATCATCGTGTTCAGGTCATCGGCGGTCTTGTTTGCTTTGTCAGTCAGCTTTTCATCCACCTGCGTGCGGGTGTAGTAGTCGCTCATGTTTACCGTCACCATGCTGTCACGCCAGGCATTGGTGTCGCGGTCCCATACCCAGATGCTGTCCGTGGTGCCCACCACAGCCCACCAGCCGTTTTCACCCACGGGCACCGCAGCAGTCAGGGCGTCTGAGGTCTCATACCAGCCCTGCGCGCCCAGCGTAATGGTGCGCACCTGCTCGAAATATTCCTTTATGGCCTGCAGGTATTCACCGGATTTTGTTTCGCTGCCCTTCGCATTGGATGCGCTTGTGCCCGCATTGGTCTCGCTGGTCTTGGCAGCGCTTGCCGCACCTGTGGCAGTGCTGGCCGCGCTGGATGCTGTCTGAGCATCTTTTTTTGCGGCTGCTGCACTGGCAGCGGCTGCGGTTTTGCTGGTATCGGCATCATCTCGCGCCGCTTTGGCTTTCTTTGCGTTGGCCTGAGCACTGGCGGCGCTGGTACCCGCATTGGTTTCGCTGGTCTTTGCTGCGCTTGCGCTGGTGCTGGCATTCGTTTCACTCGTTTTTGCGACCTTCGCACTGGCCACGGAGTTTGTCTCCGAGGTCTTTGCCGCACTGGCCGAACTGACAGCAGTTGTTTCGCTGGCCTTTGCTGCCTTTGCACTGGCGGCAGCGGCATTCACAAAGGTCTGTCCGTATGCCTCCACTTCCGCCTTCAGCGTCGCCATAAAGTCCCGGATCTCAGAAATGTCAGTTTTTGTGTCTACCACCAGGCCTTCCAGGCATTTTGCCTTGCCAAGCGTCGTGTGGAACGCACAGTTCACCATTCCGCCAGTGGTAATAAGGCCCACCACAATAAAGAACACATCGCCCTGATACGCTACAGCATCCGCCGCCACAATCCAGTCAAACACCACCGCATTGCCTTCAGTGTGTTTGCTCGTCACCGTATAATAGTTTTTATCACCGTTTGCATTCTGGTAGTTGATGCGCAGGTCAAACTTCGACATATCGTATCCGCGCCATGTTTTGTTCATTCTAAATTGGATGCGGTTCGCGTCTTTATCTCCCTCAACGCCCAGCACCACACCCCGCTCCGGAATGGCAATTATGCGCAGGTCTTCGTCGATCACAAAGTCGCAGGTGCTGTCCTCAGCACTCGTATCCGCCAGCTCGGCAAACTGCTTGTCCAAATCTATCATGTCACTTCACCTGCTCGATCAGTACCTTGCTTGTCACCATTCGGGCTTTGCCGTTCTGGCCCGCAAGGTACACCTTAAAGCTTTTTCCGTCAGTCACCTCATCCGGCACATTGCACTCGCCTTCTGCACCCACAGGCACTGCATGTTCGTCGTTGAACACAGCAATTTTCTTGGCGGCGAGCCACTCCGGATCACTCAGCTCAAAGCGGCAGCGCAGATAGCCCTTGCTTCCCGCCGTAATACCCGCAAAGTCGCCGTGTTTGGCAAGCTGCTGCCCCGTCACAGCAAAAATCAGTCTGCGCATTTCTCGTCCTCCTTGTCGCACTCTGCATACAGCCGCCATTCCAGTTCGCTGATCAGGTTTTTGGTCGCTTCCGTCGTGCTGGAGCTCTGCGGCGGGTCAAACAGCATCCTCACCTTCAGCGCCGTATAGCTCTTCACCGCTTCAATGTCCTCTTTTCCCTGGCAGAACTCACTCCATGTTGCCGTCGCATCGCTGATGCCAAAGCCCTCCTGCGGTCCAACGCCCATCTGCCGCAGGATCATCAGCACGCTGTTGATGTGCATGATAAGGTCTGCATCAAACGCCGTATACTCCTCGGTCAGGCCAAGGAGTTTCTTCACCGAGGTAAGGATACTGTCCATTTCCGGTCACCTCAGTCTACAATGCACTGGTTGTCCCACTTCTTGTAGGCGTCCAGATAGGTCTCGCCCTTATCGCCGTTGTGGGTGATCTCGTAGTACATGCCGTCAGACACGCTGGTGCTCACCAGCGCCTTCCAGTTCTGCAGGGTTTTGCTGAACCATACGATGAACACGTCCTCCATCGTCAGCTTCTTGCCGTCGGTCACGTCCACGTGAGCATTAAAGTAGTCCACCACCAGCTGCTTTGCGCGGTTCATCATAGCTTCGTTGTCCATTTTGTTTTCCTCCTTTTATTATTCCTCGTGGTCCATCATGCCTTCGGCTGCAATGGCTGCATTTGCCCAGAACAATGCCTCGTCCAGCTTCGTCAGTGCCAGACTGCGTTCCCGGCTTGGTGCAATACACCGCACCATTCTTTCCGTCTCCTGCATCTTCAGCCGCAGGTTTGTGCTGTATGCTGCTTCCGCAACATTGAATTTTCGTACAGGGTACATGTCATTTCCTCCATGGGCAGGTGTCGCCCGGTCGTCTTTCGGCAAATGCAGGCTTTAGGATCGCATCATCTCCATAATGGATGGCCTTGTGGGTCCGATCACTCACGCAGATCACGTTTTCCGGGTCCAGCAGTGCGTCCGAGTGCTGAAGCACGTCCTCTTTCATCAGCGGATTCAGATGGTGGATAATAATGCGCGGCCGAATGGGTTTGCCGTTTTGTATCACCCAATCCGTGATCTCGTGGTCGGAACATCCCAAATCGCACCCCGCATCCCGCACAATGATCCTGTCCCGGAACTGCCGCCACTCTCTTGACTGGTAAAAACTCTGATTTAGCCACCGGTCAAAACCAAAAGTATCAAATCCAACTTTGCCATGGAGCTGCAAATAATGGAAGCGGTCTTCAAAGGTCGCATGCTGGCAAAGCTCAGAGTATGTCTTCCTGGGCATATGCTTAGTACCCCACGCACCAGCAGATCATGGCAAATGCCGTGCAGATCATAGAGAGGCAAATCACCTTACCATGTAGGTTCTCAAGACCTTCCATTTCGTCATGGTAAGCGCATACAAATGTAAAAATCAGCGTACACCAACATCCGAATCCGCCGATTCGCTTATCAACAATTTGTGGAAGCCCGACTGCGATAGCCGTCAAAAGCGACAGAATACTCGGAGGCAAATACCACCAGTACCGCTTGCTTGTTGGTCGTTCTCGGTCTGTGAACAAGCATGCAAGCATGATCCACGGCATCGCCGCCATCAGCCAGAAGCAGATTTCTTCAAATGCTGTCATCATAAAAATCCTTTCTTCTGCAACATGTCATCTGCAAGCAGTATCGGTGTCCATGCAACTGCTCCCGTCAAAAGCACTGTCTTCCATTCGCACAGGATATTGCGCTTTACCAGAAAAATCGCTGCCACAAAGCAGATAAAAAACAGAATTGTCAGGACGACTCCGGCCGCATAAGAGCTTTTAAAACTCATAGTCGGCATCATCACCTTCGTCCACGCCATTGTACTTTGCCATAGCTTTCAGCACATTTGCGTACATTTCTTTGGTGTCCTTTGCGTTTTCCAGTGTCTCGGTCTTTGCCCGGAGCAGTTTGTTTTCTTCTTCCAGTTTTTTCTTTTCAAGGTCCGCTTTCATGGTAGCCAGCTTCAGGAAGTGCGTTGTTTCTGCACTGGAAGCCGTCCCTTCGCGCAGCCTTCTTTCCACCAGTTGCATGGTCAGGTTTATCATGTACTGTTCCTGTGCTTCCGGGCTTGTTGCAGGCCGGGCCGAAGCCACAGCCGCTTCTCCCGGTGTGTTCTTCTTCGGTCTCATTCAAAGGCCCTCTTTCTTTGTTGTCTAAAATTCAGTTTTTGCAAAGGCTCATGGGTGTGGTGGCAGTGCTTTTCATTTGAAGGGAGAAAGCGAACATTCCGTATAAAGGAGAACAACACAGAATGCCCCGATGCCGATGGAGGTCGAACGTCATGAACTCAGAAAGCTCTTAGGAGGCGCGCACCCCATAAGCCCTTGCAAAAACTGCCGAAACCTCAGTCTACACCCCAAGGCCTCGGCAGCATGTTTAAAGCCCAAATATCAATTTTCCCTCCGGGGAAATATCAAAGACCGGCGCGATTTGAGAGGGGGGTGTCGATTTTGAGACCCCTCCCTATGGCCTTAAGCACTTTGTGCATAGCCAGTATCGTCCTTAATCTCGATCTTGAGCTTCTTATAGATGTTAGCTGGATCGTTTGCCACGATTTTATTGATTGCTTTCTCAATTTCGTAGGCATTTTCATTGTCTGTGAACTGAGAAGAGGTCTGTGCCAGCCGCATAAGCAGGCCAGACGAGTTATAGCCGTGATCCATGTCATACTGATACCACTGCTCGAACTGCTCATACGGATTGTAGGGATTATCGAACGTGGTCAGAAAGCATCGAACCATAATTCAAAGCCTCTCTTTCCTGTTATCACTTTCCAAGTGCATCATAAACGGTGGATTCAGGAACGCCACACGCCTGTGCAATCTCTTTATAAGTGTAACCGCTTCGCAACATCGCTCTCGCTTTGGACAACTTGGCCGAAGACAACGAAGCCGTGGTTTTGGGCATTGCACGTTTCACGATTTCATCCGAATCAGAAGAATTCAGGAACTTTGACAGCATGTTGTCGGAAATTGCGCCAGCCTGAATAGCTTCCCATTCTCTGTCGCTAAACCTGACTTTGGACTTTTGCCCACTTGCGCCGACCTTATCGCGAGCGCGCTGCATTTCAACAGAAGAAATCTTCTTGATTTCTTTCTTGTCCTCGGTGTTTTGCGGGTCTAAACCCAGTTCCTGAATTTTGGCCTTGATGTTGGCATTGGCAATCAGCATTGCCTTGCGCTCCTTAGGTTTATTGGCCAGCATTGTGGTGTACTTGTCTTTCAGTGACATAACTTCCGCAGCATATGTCTTGGCTGCCTCAGGATCACGCTGGATGCCCTTCATGTTGACCGCCTCTTTGCGGGCCTGTGCTGCCATAGCTTTGAGCTTATTAGAGAAGTCTGCGTACAAGTTCTCCTGGATAGTGCCAGAAGAGAGGGTTCTTGCGTCCTTTGTCTCGGAAATCAGACTTACGGTATCCTCGGCAATACGCTCTTTCTTGGTCTTCGGGTCGATGAAGGCACGCCCGCTCTCCTTATAAATGAGTTCACCAGTCTCTTTATCCACGCGCACGCTACCACGACGCTCAGGCACACGGATGGTCTGCTTGCGACGAGACAGGAGCGTAGATGCACCACCATAATGCGTAGTGCCATCCTCATCCACACGGATCTGCCACTTTTCCTTCAGTTCCTGGATGCCATTTTCTTTCTCAGAGCGTTTGTAGTCCAGCTTGTGCTTCTCCGCATCGATGACGACCATCGAATGCTTGACCGCACGAGCCAGTTCTTTTTCGTCGGCACCGCGAAGAGTCATGTCCGTGATGAGGTTCGAGATTACCCCCATTTCACGCTGCTTCTCTTCTTTCTTCATGAGACGCACGTTGTTGGGGTTACCTTCAGGAACAGCATATGCCGTCTTCGGATCAAAGTCTTTCAAATCATCCAAAGGACGAGTAGACTTAATTGGCACTTTGGAGGTGACAGGAATAGCCATAACGGTATCGCCGTCAAAGTCTGCGCCGGACAGACGCTCTGCCACCTTGGCGTTGATACCAATAGCATCCTGAATCTGTCCGAGATTACGCTTGCCGCTGACATTTTTGTTGTTGACAGTAACAACCGGAATCTCAAAGGTGCCGGCATGAGGATAGCGAATCAGTGCAAGCTGTGTGCCGTTCTCATAGGTCGGACAGTAAGCTTCTGTTTCCTTAATTCGGTTGATGGGCAGAATGACTTTCGTTGATTGTCCCGGAAATGCCGATGCTTTCAGCGTCATGGACGTACCTTCACAGGTATCGGCAAAGTCGTTCAGCAGCTTCTTTTTAACAGTAGGATTATTGTAGTGCATAATCTCATCATACTGCGCCTGATAATCCGCAATTGTAAGCTTCAGCTGATTTTCAATAAGCTTTTTCGGCTGTTTGGATAGGAACTGCGAAGATACATTTCGGGACATTGTATCCCAATCGCCTTCCTCTTTCAGCTTGTTAATAGGAGAAAGATGCTCCTTTCCATCAGAACCGATGTATGTACTCTGGCCATTGGCTTTGATGGCTGCTCCAAACGGATTGTCCGGATCAGCTTTCGCTTCCTTCAGGACCTTCATTTTGGGCGTGCCGGAAGGCTTGTTAGTGTTAAACATGATGTCCACACCATCGGGAAGATCATCCGAGTAGACAGCCATGCCTTTCAGATAGTGGTCACCATCGACAAGGATACGAACCTGCGCATAATGACTCTTGCCAAGGTCAAGATCGGGCACGCCACGGCGAATTTCCATGACACCATCTTTGTCCAGACCACCTTCATCGCCATACCGGATGGCAACACGGCTTGAATCCAGACTTGCAGGACGCTGAAGCTTCTTGAACGTATCACCACCGTCGTCAGAATGATAATCACCGAGCGAATCAATCTGATCCTGATGCTGATAAGCATACTTCTGGTCGAATTCAGGCTTAGCCAACACCGTAATGTTAGTCTGCTGACGGATGTTGGTCGGCTGACGGATACCTACGCCATAACGTTTGTAACCGTATTCCGCTTCCAACGTATACGCAGCGTCGTCAAGCTCTGATTGTGACACGCCCATTACAAGATTGGCACCTTCGGAAATATCGATCATGCCTTTCTTGTCCACTTCTTTTTTCAACGTGTCAGCAATATTCTCTGCACGCTGCGCTTTTTTATCAGCAGTGCCTGCATATTTTGAGCGCACACTGGACTCGCTCATACCAAGCTTTTCACCGATGGCTTTCCAGCCGAGACCCTGTTCCTTTAAAGCAGCGATTTTCTCATACTCAGATGCCTTGCGCTCATGGATTGCTTTACGTCGAGCCACTCGAAATTCGGTAAGACCGAGCTGGTACTCCTTGGGAAGAGTGCTATTGATTTGATCTAAAATTTCATTTTCGGACATGCCCTTCTTCTTGAGCGTTTCCACACGAGACAGAAAGTCACCAGAGTGCTGATAAGGATTATCACCGGAACCCCAAGGATAGCGGCCGGAATGGCGCTTTGTGCCGTAATGCTCCAAAATATCAGAGTCGGAACTCGTGCCGTGGTAGTTTTTAAGGTCTTTCTCAATTGGATTCATAACGCTGCTCCTTATCTCAGATCTGCAATAATTTTGTCAAATTCTTTAATCTTTTCGATGATGGGATCAATGATATCTGCCGTCGGTGTCTCGATGAGAACATCATCATTTTGGTAAATGCGATTTTCGATAAGAATATCTTTCGGCTTGACATGATACTCCATGCAGAACAGCGCATCATAAATAAAGAGCTGCTCTATATGTGCTGGAACAGCTCCTGTTTTAAGATCATGAATACGAAGAAAATTATCTTTGTCGTTAAATGCAATGGCATCTGCAGTACTAAAACAGTTTTCGCTGTAAAACAAAACCTGCTCGGGGTCCATGCGGAAACCAATTGCATCGTTGACATATGCGTTGAGGGTTTTCTTGCTCTTCGGGAGCTTTTGCTTCAGGTTAATGCACTCTGCAGCAAAAGCATGAAGCCGAGTGCCTTTCTCCTTTGCTTGACAGCTCATGAAAGCATCCACCAGGTGTTGAGTATCATAGTTCAGCCAATGATACTTACTTGCGCCCAGAAAGGCGTGCTGCCCCACGAGCCTGGAATGATCGTTCCATTGCATTGAGAACTTCCTCCTTGTTCTCAGGATAAATGAAAGCGGCAAAGCTCATCTCATTCATCTGACGGACATAATAATCCTGATTCGGACGATGAGGTGCATTTGCTGAGCGCTTGCCTTCGAGTGCTGCCCAGGTGGAACCATACAAAACCAAAAGATCGGGATGCCCCTGCACCTCGTTCGGGTCAAGATGGACCACTACACAGCCGGGAAAGCGTTCTTTCAGTTCTTTCGTCAATCCCTGTTTGAATTTGTTTTCGAGCATGATAAAAACCTCCAAAATAAAAGGAATAGTGTGTTCAAGACGCGTTCTATTCCCCCCATAAAAGGGCATGTTTTTATCGCGTCAGTTTTTGCTAATTTTTGCAAGATTTTATTATTTTCGGGCAAAAGAAAAGCCCCTGCGTTGTTAGCGCAGAGGCAGATCTTATTTGCTGTATCAGTCGTACCACTCAGGTTCTGGCTCAAGGTCATCGTCTGGATAGCTTGCTTCTTCTGTCGGAGATGACAAAAGATCTATGTCGTTATCATCGATATGATCTCCGCATTTCGGGCACAGCCATTCATCATCATGATGTACCATCTGGCAATGACAGTTCCAACACCAATGTTCGCCTGTTGATTCATCATAGCCGGGAGTATGGAGAACACGGTAGTCAAACGATCCGTCTGGATGCTTCACCCATAGCACTGGTAGCCCAAGTTCCAATGTAGTGTAGATCCAAACTTCATCGCCATTCGGAAGAACATCTCGTCCTTCAAAAGAGTAATCGTGCTCACGCCAATTTTTCGCAAGCGCATCCATATAGTTCATATTTTTCACCTCGCACTTCATTAAAGGGCAGTACGTCTATTTAATGCAGTTCTATATTACACTGTCAGGGGATATAGTTCAAGGTTAAAATATTGTAACATTTTCCGGCTCGATAAGACGTTAAACTTTCGCCGTGGCCAAAAACCCGTTTTTCATCCTTAATTACTATATATAAAATTTTAAAATTTTTATTAAGTTAAAGAAAAAAGTGGGTTTTTGACCAAATGGCAATTTTATTACGTATTATCGTAATATTTTGTGGCCATTTTTGCAAAAATTTTTGGCCACGAAGTGGGTTTTTGGCCAAAAAGTTGCCGAGAATCAGTCAAAATCGTTCATCATCCTCCTTGCCGCGGCATAAATGAACCGTTTCACAGACCACCGATCAACCCGATATTCGGCCCGAAGCCGCTCAAGTTCAGGGTTCGGATACTCTCCACACCGAAACTCAGTCACGTACAGTGCCCTGCGAAGCCGTGCATCCGCTGAACTTGCACTGCAGTGAAAACGATCGCTAAGTACATTTTCAATGTCTGTCAGTGTGACAAAACGATTATTCCGCATTTCCTGAATAGCGAAATCAATCGCTTCTCCCATGAGATCTCCACCGAATGTCGCCATCGGCACCCGCATTCTCACGAGAAAGTCATGTGTTTTCTGCTGCATTTTGCATCTCCCATCTTATCTACAAATTTATATGTAGTCATCCTATCACCGCTGTCCCGAGCTCCTCTTAACCTTACCGAGAGCTGCTCGCCATGTAAAGACCTCAGCATCAAATGTTTCTTTTGAAACGCCACACTTTTCGCCTCACGTAGCGCCTGTGTATACGACTACGTTCCGTCAACATAGCGTCCTGCCAAAATTTCCGCAGTGTCCGCTTCGCCAATCGTCATGAACATATCTCCTTAGGTTTTCATAATAGCATTTGCTGCATGAACTAGATATGTGGTGCCATCAATCGTGATTCGCAGCTGATCGCCTTCGCAATCGTTCCAGTTATCTACCTTGCCTTCGATGATGGTTCCGTCGGGCAGCTTAATCTGTGCCCAGGAGTAGGTAAAGGTCGTATCGAACATCTTATAGTTGCCACAGCTGCACAGAACCATACAGCCTGCGAGCATCATCAGGCATGCAACAACACAAATAATACGATTTTTCATAGTTACTTCTCCACACTCTCCTTTCCCGTCTGCTCATCCTTCGGCCAGTACGTGTAAATATCATCGAACACTACCGGGATCTTGCTCTGCAGTTCCTTCAGCAGAGGGCACATCAGTTCTCTCATCTGAGGATGGGCCGCCACAGGAGTACGCAGCTTGAAGATATTGCGCCACTCACGGTAGTTGGCCGTGACCACAATCTCAGTCTTCAAGCACAGCGGCAGCACGCAGCGAGCCTGTTCGGGACGATAGCCGTTCATAAGCATCAAAAAATAAGTTTTTTCTGCCAATTCGCAGGATTCTACCCATTTACGATAGAACAGGCGATTCTGCTCTTTATCGATATAAAACGGCTCCACAACGGTAATGCTGCCCTCAAACTTCTCCTTTGAGTAGTTACAGTACCGGGTGCTCTCCTGCGCAAAGCTCGCAATGCGGTGCCGCACCAGCTCATTGGCCACGCCACGATCGCACGTAAACAGCACGGACAGCTGAGAATGCTCAAGCATGGCCTCATGCCCTTGCTTCACCAGAAAGCCCACCAGTTTCTTTGCCGACTCACCATCCGGCGTGATCTTGTCCTCGCTCTTGTAGCAGACCCGGGCCACCCGCTCGATCTGCTGCAGCTCCTTGATGCCACCCTCAGAGATATCAGTGAGAATTTCGTACTTAGATTCAATGATTTTCATAATTAGTTCTCCTTTTCATCCATGTGTCCACTATTTCGAGCTGTCCGAGGCTCTTTCCAGCACCTCTTGGCACAATCATGTACCCGAGATGAGCCATTTGCTTATGGTCACAGGATTTCACCTTCGGACACTTCTGGCATTTAGGAGCAAGAATGGTAATCGCTCCAAAGTCTTCGTTCATAAGTCAACATCCCTCTTCAACTTGCACTCCCAGTTCCCGCAGATATCTCCACAAGCGAACTTCTTCGCAATTTTCATGCCTTTACGGATAGCCTCCTGCTTGTCGGTCGCCCTGACTTCAAAGCTCTGATAGCCGCCACCGTTGTCTGTGCAGGTAAAGATAGTCCAGAAACAGGAATGCATTTTCCAAACTGTCCATCGTACACCTCACTCCGAAAGAACTGCCAGACCAGAGACAAAGCACACTCCGGCCATGGCAGCAAACAGATAAGAAAGCGTCTTAATGTATCTGGTCATAGCAAGTCCCTCCAAAATATCAGTCTCAGATTTTGTCGATGATCACGCCGTCACAGTTGAACCGCAGCAGGACAGAGCGCTCGAACCCGTCGATGAAATTGTTCAGTGCATCGTTGTTCTCAACATAGTTAGTTACACCAAAGTCCACACGATTTTCCTTCGTAGGATCATCCGGGCTCAAGATCCAGCCGACGACCTGGCCTTCGGGGGTGTGATGCATACCGTTGCCATAGGGGTCCAAAATATCAATGACATCGTTAAGGAACAGATGGCCTTGGCGGTGGAGTTTCCGGTTTGCAGCAGCCTGCGCCTGGATCAGATGGGACATGTTCAGCTGTGCATCCTTATCCCAGGAACTCACAGTCTCGTCGTAGATCAGCGTATAGGGGCTGGTGTGTGCCATTGCCACATCCGTATACTCTTTGACTGTCTCCTCTACACCCTGCTCATTTTTCCGGGTGGTCTCAACCTCAACGGCCTTGATGTTGTGCTCAAGCTCCTGCTGTACGCGGTCGCCAAAGCGATCGGTCACACGGCCCTTATACTCGTTGAAGGCCTTATCCAGAGCGATGTAGGCGGCAGTCAGGCTGGCGTTACGCTTGGTCATGATGTGGTGCGAGCCGAACATGCAGCCGAGTGCAACCGTGCCCATGGTTACTGCAGGTGCATAGATTTTCGCCAGCTTCAGACCGGTCTGCACATAGGCCGTGGTCAGGTCCTTCTTGTAATCGTTCTCGGTGTAGGCAGCGCCTTCCTTCAGAATCATTTCACCGCTATCGACCTTTTCCTTGGTCTCATGGATGGCCTTCACCATCTCGTTATGATTCTCCAGAATATCCTGAGCCTTCACAGTCGCCTTGCAGGCAGAGACGGTCGCTGCTACGCCCACAATAGCAGCACCAAAGATCATGATGGTAGGGCTTGCTTTCTTCAGCTTATAGCCATACTTCGAGGCAGTCCGGGTCACAGTTGCCATGAACTCGTCGGTTTTCACGTTTTTCAGAAACTTCATAAAATATCAGTCCTTTCTATCAGCGCAGCGGTACAGTGTGCGGCAGAACCAGTCGGAATCCGCCGGGGATGCCTTTGATGAATGCATCATCGAGGTTGTACCAGCCATAATTGTAGTCGGTCGAATCGTTTGTCACGCCCATCAGATCCCACAGATCGCCCACCGAAACCTGCCGGTAGCGGTACAGTGCGTCCCTGAGACCCGCCAAAGTGTCCTCAGCGTCACCCCGACTCTCGAAATCAAGATTCTGCAAGCTTCTGCGCACGGGCGGCGGGTTCGGGCGATTGTTCTGGCTGCCCTGATAATAGCCATCATAGCTGTTGCGCTGACCACGGTTGTTTCCGTAGTAATTGTTCGAGCCGCCGCGGCTACGGTCTTCGCCCCAGAGTGCAATGCTGAACGCCGAGTTCAGAATGCTCCATGCACCGTTCTTGAGCATCGGCAGCAGATAATCAGTCAGAATACGGTCTTTCACCGTTTTCAGATCTTCGGCCAGAAACTGTGATGCGATCTTCTGCATATCGCTTTGCTCTTTCACCGCCACCTTACCCTTGACGACCTTCTCAAGCTTCTTTTTCGGCTCGGTCGGCGTCTGGCCAATGCTGGACTTCGGCATGTCTACTTGTGCCATGTCTTTCCCCTTTCAAAAAACAAAAAGTAAGAGCTGCAGATTTCTCCACAGCTCTCGCCTTACCAAACATTACTCTTCTTCCGTAGTTTCCTCGTCAGAAGGAACTTCTTTCGACTCAATGTCGATGACTTCGTTTTTCTTCATCTTCTTGTTGGCAATCGACTCCTTGATGTGATTGAAGCCCTTCTTCACCAGCGGAATGCCAAACTTGACAGCAGCGGCTCCGACAAGCACCGCACCAGCACCAACCTTGACAATAGTGCCAAAGCTAATGCCAGCGCTGCTCTCGCAGTCGTTGTTGTAAGCAGGATTCTCTGCCTCAGCAGGAACAACACTCTCAACAGGAGCGACCTCCATAGAAGTCTCGTTCTCCATAGTCACATTATTCATTTCGTCCATTTTTGTTACCTCTTTCTTAAATATAAAGTTTTGTAATGTTGGAGTTTTACCTCCATAAAGTAAGGTGAATTTTTCGCGTCTGTTCCGGGCATTGAAAAAAATCAATAGTCCAGCCACTTAGGCAGTGTACGGTAGTCCAGTACAAGGCACGGCATTCCGTCTTCATCAAGTTTGGAAGCATAGAACGTTTCCACTCCCATGGTCGTGTCGGTATCCCACCCAAGCAGATCGCCGTTTCGGTTATGTTCCATGCCCAGATAATCAAACAGGTCGTTTTCGGTCACACGGAAATCGCTGAGCAGTTGCTTGTTGATCCCGTTGATAGCCCGTTCAATGGCATTTCGTGTGGTCCAAAAGTAGTTCCCGCTCAGGCTTTCCCAGCATTTCACCCGCTGGTCATAGGAAATATCATCCGTTTTGACCCCTTTTGCATTCGGGATCACTGCCGGCTCCGGACTCTTTGCCATCTTATCCAGAGCAACAGCCTCACGGATCTCCTGTTCCTTCTCTGCGCCAATGGTCTCAACAACTTTATTCTGGTAGGTGCGCAGAGCCGTTTCCGAGAGCGTGCACGCTGCAGCCAGCGCGGCATTCTGCTGGCTCTTCACCTTCAGCGCACCGATCGTGCACGCGGTCGAAAGGCCCATGCTCACGATCGTCGGAATGTATACCGGGCCAGCCGTTTTGACAATGGTCTTCGCATCCAGCTTTTCGACACCGAGTTCTGCCTTCTTTTCCTCCAGCAGGATCATCGCCTTCGGAGTTGCCTCGATGGCGAAACCTACAGCCATGACGCCTGCGCCGATAGCAAAACCGGCCAGGATCTTGGATGCATTGCGATTCAGCATCTGCCGACTCGCTTTTGCAAATGATTTCAGGTTCATTTTTCATACCTCCGTAAAATATAAAAAAGAAAGAGCCTACGATTTCTCGTAAGCCCTCGCTTTCGTCAGATGTGTCCAGTTCGTTTCAAATTCTCGAAGCGAATCGTTTCCTCACGGTCACATTCACGCTCGATCTGGATACAGTACCAGATGTATTCCACCAGTCTGATCGGCTGCATCAACACGTATCGTACTGTAGCATACAGCACACGTACCATGTTGATGGCCAGATCTACCAGCAGATTTACCATCAGGCTGTCCATTTGTTCGTAAAAATTGTAATCGTACATAAATATCATTCTCCTTTACTTTGTTCAAATTGGATTTCTCTTCCATAAAGGAGCCTGTATTTTTCGCGTTTACTGGTTCTTTTCCGCCAGCTGCCGCCGTACTTCTTCCTGTACCATGTCCTGCAGGTCTTCCTCGGTCTTTTTATCCTCGATCAGGTCATGTCCAAAGCTCAGCACTGCGCTTGCAGCCATCAGCGCCACAGATGCAACTTTCCACCAGTCGATCTTATGCATGATAAGTGTCCTCCTCATAATTCAGGTAATTTTTAACCGGATCAAGTGCAGGCGCCAGGTAATAGCACTCCAGTCCATCATCCGTAATTTGTTTATCGTATTCAAAGTCCATCCAGTAGGCATCCCAGTCATATATGAGTTGGTCCAGACACCATCCCATTTCGTCGCCTTCTGGTGTAACGGTAAGTTCATCAGCGCAGAGATAGTTGCACCATTCGTTCACAGAAATACAACCGTTCGTGGCCAGTTCCCGGTTGAAATAGTACGATGCCTCAATGACACGGGACATGGTGGCATGAAAATATCTTTTCGACGCAGGCTCGTAGAACAGCCGGATGACATCACCATCTTTATCCCGCTGAACATCCTCACCTTTTGTCTTTTCAGCAACTTCCATGCGAAGCTTTTTTTCCTCTTCAGCACCGATGCGCTCCGCCACCTCCCTGCGGTACTCCTGATAGGTTTTTCCCAGTGCCATGTAGGCAGCGGTCATACTGGCCAGCTGTTTCTTGTTCAGCGCATTGGACCCCAGAATGCACGCCACAGTTCCAGCGCCAACCACAGCCGCTGGAATATAAAACTTCCAGCAGTCCTTGACGATTTCTTTTTTCGCCATAGGTTCGTCCTTGTTCATGGTAACGAACGTGGTAGCCTTCACAGTCGCCTTCCCCGTCTCCCACATGGTCAGACCGACACCAATTGAGGCTCCGATGGCAAGGATCGTCCCGCCATGTTTGCGCAGAAACTTTGCGCATGTTTTCGTCAGTTTCATTGCCAAACCTCCATTTTGAAAAATAAAAGAGCCTACGATTTCTCGTAAGCTCCGCTTTCGATTAGCGCTTCAGATGCCTTTCGGCCTGATCTGTTTTCAGGAATTCATACAGCTTCAGCTCACAGTTTGCTCGGCCTGCTTTCATCGCATTGTCGAGTGCATCTGCCGCTGAATCATCATTGCGCATCATAAGCTTTCTCCACATGATTGCAACGGTTTCAACGCAGAACAACTCGGTAATGCCAAGAAACGCCACTGCGCCCAAAGCAACCTTCACCAGTTTCTTCATAGTTCATACCTCCAAAATATAAATCTGAGACTAATCATCCCATAAAGCACACTGAAAATTTCGCGTCACAGCACTCCAGCTTTTTTCAGAATACCATTCAGCTGAGCCTTCGTTACCTCCGCATCCAGCTCCAGATGTACCCGCAGCTTCTGCTCCTTGTCCACCCAGTTCACCTGAGCTTCTTTCAGCTCCACTTCTACACCGGGTGCCTGCTTCTTCAAAGCCTTGTTGATGATCTGTGAAATGATACGGCGCATAAAACTTGACCGGATCAGCATAATGTCCTCCATAGCGTTCGACCTCCGAAATATCATTTTCAAAAAAGATAAGAGGGCGTGATCTTTCAGATTTGATTATCCATATCTCTGAATGAATTGTATTTATCAAGCCTCTCTGCCTTGTCCTTATAAGCGATCCACTTCTCGTAAGCAGCGATTGCCCCGATGACTACTGCATACAGTCCCAGAACAATACCGCTCCACTTAAAGCTGTCGCCCCAAGTAATAGGTTTCTTCATAAAGTTTTTGATAGCTTTCATCATAGTAATTTCTCCTTTCGATAAAGCCCTCTTACCTCCATAAAGCAAGCTGATTTTTTCGCGCCATGCCAAAAAGAAAGAGCCGCAGATCTCTCCACGGCTCAATTCCGGAACAAAGACAAGTTCAGTTCGTACCTTGTTTTGTCATTTCTTGCTAAGAATCGATCGCACAATCAATGCAAACAACAGCACTACAAGACCCACTCCAAGTCCGAATGCCATTGTCACAATCATGTTGCCAATCGTAATCGAATAGTTCCAAAATTTGTTTTCTCGCATAGTATTCTCCTTTGTTCATGGTCTTTGCTCCATAAAGCAAGGAGATTTTTTCGCGTTTGGACAAAATAAAAAGAGCCGCAGATTTCTCCACGGCTCCTGCCTTTGAGTTACTCTTTGTCAGTCCATTTGGCTTTTGTTTCATCGTAAGCCTTGTAAATAGCAGCCCGGCCTTCTGTATCATCATCATTGGTCAGAAGCCATATAGTTCCGCGCATGTGAGTGGCATAGCTCACTGCAGAAAGAATCAATCCCACTGCAGTAAAAGCCACACCAGCTGCGCCAGCACGGTTCATACGGATAATCCTTGACATGTTCGACATACCAAGGGCCGTGCAATTTACTTCATTTTTACGTTTCATAGTTCATACCTCCAAAATATAAATGTCAAGACGTAACTCGTCTCATAAAGCACACAGAAATATTCGCGTCAAAACAAAAGAGCCTAAGATTTTCTCGTAAGCTCTTTGCTTTGGCTTATTGCCAATCAGAGTGTTTCTCCAATATAGCTAAATATTTACATTTTGCTTCCAGTTCATAAAGTTCTTTATAGTATGCTTTCCATTCCGCATGACAGCTATCAGGAAACACAATATCGTTTCGTTCGATAACATCGAGCATCGTTTCGATTCGTTTCTTGTTTTCGTCACGTACTTTCTCTCCGTCATCGTACTTTCGTATTGTATTTTGTGATAGTCCTGTCATATCAGCCATGTGGCATGCCAGAATATTTCTTTTTTCTTTCAGTTCTTTTAACATAAATATCACCTCCATAAAGCACTCTGTAAAATCCGCGTCCTAAATCGTGCTTCTGTCAAACACAGTCTCCCAGCGTTCCTTTTTCAATGGCTTCATCCGCAGCGCCCACATGATCTGTCGCACGGTCACGGTAGGATATTCTCCGTTTTGATTTTTTCGTTTGGCGTGGCTGTCAAAGTATTCCTTGAACCCATCATGCAGGTAGATCTTATCGGTCAGCCATGGGTCTATGGCGCTCCAGTAGGTCGCTTTGCTTTTCTCGTTGTAGCGCTGCTGGATCACGCACAGGCCCTTGCTGCGCTCTTTATACAAGGTGCATACCCGGTACACAGGATGGTTGCAGCGGTAGACGCTCCCATAGTAGTTCGTCCACTCCTGCGGCCGGGCGTTATCGTGGTATCGCATAAAAAATAAAGAGAGTCCGCAGCTTTCGCCACGAACCCTCCTCGGTTCCTCCTTTTAATCTTTTTCCGTAAAGCCTCTCTTCAGCTCATGTACTCCCTCGCCGATTGCTCTCGACAGCTGGGTCACGCCGCCCGCCTCGCAGATCGACCAGTACACAGTCATGCCAATCGTGCCTGCAAACGTCAGTGCCTTCATGCCGATTTTTGCCCAGTCAAGTTTGCGCGCCTTCTCCGCTTTATCCTGATCGAGTTCCAGTTCGTGCACTTTCCGCACGGCCTCGTCCTCTTTCAGCTGTTTTTCGTTTTCCTGCGCTTCATCCTTGAGCTGCATATCGTACAGCTTCAATGCCATGTTTGCAGCCGTATTGTACTCTTCCGTACCCGGCTTCAGATCCTTAAGACTTTCCAGCGATTTCTTCGCCGCGTCTTTCAGCAATTCTTTGTTTTCGTAGTTTTCCATTTTGAAAAATCTCCTTTACAAAATATCATTCTGGAGTCTCCTCCATAGAACACCACGTTATTTTCGCGTCCGGATCATTTTGATGTTCAGCATCACCCGCTCTTTCCCTGCCAGAGTTTCCGGACTTTTCGCAAGGTCCAGGAACATGTAATGGTCTGCATCCTCGTCACCGGGTGCGATCACAAGGTCGCCTACACACCTCTGGCCTTCGCTCAGGTTGAAACCAATGGCGATACCCAGCACCAGCCCCAGTGCAGCAATGCAGATGAAAACGATCAGAAACAGTTTTGCGTCCATTTTGTAATTCTCCTTTTTAATAATATAGTAGAGGAACCCGTCCCCTGCGTGCGGAAAAAAAGAGCCTACGATTTCTCGTAAGCTCCATTTCGCCTCAGATGTCATTGCGAATCAGGAAAAGTTCATTGCGGTTGCAAGTAACACGCACGATTCCTCCTGCCCGCACCAGCGCGATCGCGTTCCGGTAAGCACAGCGTGCCGTCTCAGCATTCTTATACTCGCGTGTATCGACATACATCACTTTCGAGCTGCTTTCGATGAACACGCGGATCTTATCCATAGCGTTCACGTACCCGCGGTCATAATTCGTCTTTACTCGTTTTGCCATAATAGCATTTCTCCTTTCGTTCTTCGGAAGACATCCTTCCATAAAGGACAATGCGTTTTTCGCGCCAACATTCTATTCTAGAATAGAAAAAAGAAAGAGAATGGGATTCGGACCCACGACCTCTGCAATCAAGCAGCGCTCTGCCAACTGAGCTATCTCCTTCCATAAAGGAGGCTGTATTTTTCGCGCCTGTACCGAAACGTCAAAGAAAAGAGCGCATGTTTCCATACGCCCGTTTTCCGGTCAGAATATCCATTAGCGGATACCACACCGAACCTCGTTCAGCATGAGGAGTTCTTCCCCTTCATTCCAGCCCGCATACGGATCGCTCAGCGACTCGTTCATAGCGGTCAGAACACAGTTCATCATTTCCTCAAAACCTTTAACAACATTCTTCAGCATAGTAAAATACCTCCTAAATTTGTTCATTTCTTTCCATAAAGGAGGCTGTATTTTTCGCGTCAGAAAAAGGAAACGCCATGATTTCTCATAGCTTCATGCTGGTTACATCCTCCGTCAGCATTAACGGCGGGAATTTCTAAACTTCCGCATCCACCCGTAGGCTTCCCATTTATTTTCCTTCCATAAAGCACCATGCATTTTTCGCGTCTGCGTAAAAAATTAAGAGCCTACGGTTTCCCATAAGCTCCATTTTGATTTTCAGTGTTTCTTCTTTGTTCTCTGTTTCACCTCTTCCGTCTTTGCCCCTACCAGGCCAATACATTTGACCAGCAGTACAACGATCAAAATTGCAACGATCAAACTAAACATTGTTCATACCACCTTTCTCATAAAGGCGGCTGATTTTTTCGCGTCACTGCCGTTCCTTGCTCAGGAGCCAGAAGAAGTACCGGTAATGCTCGTAGTAGGTCTCGCGGCAGCAGGGGCAGCCATTTGCTTGAAGCTTGTTGTAGCCGTCTCCCTCTGTCACGCCCTTTTTTATGTACGGTGCCAATGCCGTATCAAGTTCCGCAATACACCTGTCCACGATATCGATGCAGCTAGAGTAGAACACTCTGGACAGTGCGATCCTCTCGGTCTGGCTTACAGGTGGGCAGCCCTTGATGATGCCGGAAATATCATTGGGTGATGTCTGCCAGCCGTCGATCAGAGTCAGGGCCTTCTTCCAGTCATCGTACTGCCTGCAAAAATACTTCAGCTCGTAGTAGCGGTATCTCGGAATGTGGTATGGGTTCTTTTTTGACAGCTCCGCACGTTCTCTGCTCATTTTTCGCCCCTCCATTCATAGCCGGTCTGCTCATAGAGGAGCTTGGGTGAGATGTAATAGCTGATCCTGCCCAGCTTTGAGTTCATCTGCTGAATATCTGTAACGCGCTTTCCGTTCCTAGTCGCTTCTCCAATCGGTAACCACCCAGCGATGATTCCAGCTCTCACCCAAGCAGGATCTCTGCCGTATACTCGTGCTGCGATCCGTACAGGAACCGAACCCATTTCTAATCTAGCTTTATCCATTCTATCGTACTCCTTTTGTGTTACTCTAGGAGCGTCTAAATACGTTCCCAGGCTCAAAAGGATGATACTTGTAAAAATGGTCCCCCGCGTGCTGTTTTTTATCTTTTTCGCCCTGAAGGATTGACAAGCAAAAATCTATCGTTTAACCTAGAATAGCTTTTTCAAACAGAAAAAGCCCGGTTTGACCGAGCTTTTGAGTGAAAATGGCAAATTTATACAATGATTGAAGGAGGTTTCTATGTTAAAACTCTGTCCAGAGTGTTGTCTACAAGTGAGCGATAAGGCAGCAGCTTGTCCTCATTGCGGTTACCCGCTCAAATCCAAGTCATCGCTGCCACCAAAAAAGAAAAAACATATGCGTCTTCCCAATGGATTCGGCCAGATTTCCGAAGTCCGAGGGCGTAATCTTCGCAAGCCCTTTCGGGCAATGGTCACAGCCGGAAGAACTGATGAAGGCAAACCGATCGTATGCCCGCTCCGTCCGGTCGCTTATTTTGAAACGTATAATGAAGCATATGAAGCGCTTATGAAATACAACGCGCATCCATTTGACCTTAGCAATAAAACAACCATGCAGGACCTTTTTGATATGTGGCTGACCACGAAAGAGAAAAAAGTGGATTCTTCTACGATTTCCCGTTATAAAAGAGCATGGGCCTACTCCTCCTCGATTCATAACATGCTTGTCCGCGACGTTCATATCTCGCACCTGCAGAATTGTATTGAAAACGGAACCATCGTTTACGCCGGAGAAACTCGCCATGCACAAAACAATAATAAAGACTCAATGAAAAATCTTTATAATCTGCTCTTTGATTATGCAGTCTCCCGCGAACTCGTCGATAAAAATTATGCTCGTATGTTCACGATCGATTCGGGGTATGTCCGCAAACCGAATAGTCATATTCCCTATACCGAAGCAGAACTCGATCTTCTATGGGCAAATATAGACAAGCATCCTATCATTGACATGATTCTAATTCAGTGCTACTCTGGCTGGCGTCCCGGAGAACTATGCGACCTGAAAATGAAGGATGTTGATATGGATGTGGGCACATTTACAGGCGGCTTAAAAACAAAAGCGGGGATAAACCGAACAGTGCCGATTCATCCCCGAATTTACAACCTGGTAAAAGCCCGCTACGAAAAAGCGCTCGAAGCAGGTTCGCCTTATTTATTTTTCACGATCCGCCAGCGTGGTTTCCATCATCAGAACACCGTAAAAGGCGAAGTCACGCAAATGCGCTATGCCTCTTTTTCCGTGCAGCTTGTCAACGAAGTCGTTCCTCTGCTGTCACTGAACCCTGAACATAAAGGCCATGATGGACGTATTACTTTTGTTACAATGGCCAAAAAGTATAACATGGACGAATATGCCATCAAACGACTTGTTGGGCACCATATTAAAGACCTTACTGAACGTGTTTATACCCAAAGAAGCATCGACTGGCTTAAAAATGAGATTGAAAAGATCCCATAATTCCTTATACCGCTTTTGCATTTGAATACAGGGAATGTGTAGGAGTGACCCGATTTTGTCTACATTTTATCCAATCTGTAGATGCCGTATTTCACGTATTTACGTTCAATTCAGTCCAAAAATCAGATAGAAATGGTGTTACAAACGTCCAGCAGCACCGGGTCAAGCGTCTTGGTCATTTCAAGAGCTTCATCCACAGGGTAATCCACCAGCTTTTCGCCCCTCATGCCGACGATGCGGTTATACCTGCCCTGCTCCAGCAGGCACACGGCATGGTAGCCCATTGCAGAAGCATTCACACGGTCACGCAGAGTGGGAGAACCACCGCGCTGGACATGGCCCAGAATAGTGGCGCGGGAGTCGATGCCGGTGCGTGCCTGAATCTCGTTTGCGATCTCCTGTGCATGGCCGACACCCTCAGCAACAATAATAATGAAGTGACGCTTGCCGGTCTTCTGAGTCTCAGCGATCTTGTCCAGAATGTCGTGCTGCATGTCGAATTCCTTCTCCGGCAGCAGGACAGCCATAGCACCGGAGGCGATGGCAACGTTCAGGGCAATGTAACCGGCGTTGCGGCCCATGACCTCGACCACACTGCAGCGGTCGTGGCTCTGGGTGGTATCGCGCAGCTTGTCGATCATCTCCAGCGCGGTATTCATGGCGGTATCGTAGCCAATGGTGTAATCGGTGCAGGAAATATCGTTGTCAATCGTGCCGGGCAGACCGATCATCGGAATGCCGCGGTGGGCCAGCTCACGAGCGCCGCGGTAAGAACCGTCGCCGCCAATGACCACCAGCGCATCAATGCCCAGTTCGCGGCACTTCTCTGCACCCTTGTCCTGACCTTCCTTGGTCTTGAATTCCAGACAGCGGGCGGTATACAGAATGGTACCGCCTGCAGAGATGATGTTCGACACGCTGCGCAGGTTCATCTCAAAGCATTCGCCGTTCAGCAGGCCATTGTAGCCACGCTGAATGCCGATCATGCGGTAACCCTTATGCAGGCCGGTACGGACTACGGCGCGCACGGCAGCGTTCATGCCAGGAGCATCACCACCGCTCGTCAATACGCCAATCGTTTTGATCTGCTTTTCCATACGAGAGTTTCCCTCCAATTTGTTTCTTCATTTACCCAATGGTATCACAGCGCTCTCTATTTTAACGCTGTCCAAAGCACTTCACTTGCCTTGAATCATTATAACACAAACGCCTTATTTTGGAAACAGCCATCCCGCCGGATTTGCGTTAAGATTCGTGCACGGAAATGTCATTTTGTTGCAATGTTGTCCGTTCCGACCAGCCTTTCCAGCTCTTTGAACAGCAGCGGATGGCCGGATGCGTACAGATGGCGCGGCACACGCAGATACTGCTTGGTATCGGTCAGATACAGGAGCACCGGCATGTCCCCATCAAAAATGCCAAGCAGATTGACCACCTTTGCATATTCCCTGCTGCTGCGGGAAGGCACACGGATATACAGCTTCTTTGCTGCCGTTTTCATCGGGTCCGGCCTGCCGTTATCCAGTCGGGCCGGATCGTAATTTTCGATCGGGACGATGCTCTCTGCCAGCAGCTTGGAAGCTTCATCCTCCCGTACCGACAGTCTGCCATCGACCACGACGACTGCATTTTCGTGCAGTGAATCCCGGAAAGCATCCAGCACCTTTGGGAATACGATCACTTCCATGGTGCCGGTCAGGTCTTCTACGCTGGTAAAAGCCATCATGCTGTTGGACTTTGTGGTCATCATGCGGCTTTTTACCACCGCGCACACAATGCGCACTTTTTCTCCATCCTTCACATGGGCATCTTCCCCTGTAAGATCCTTGATGGTGTGGGATGCAATGCGTGCCGATTGTTCCCGGTAAGCATCCAGCGGATGACCGGACAGATAAAGACCGCTGACTTCCTTTTCCTGCTGGAGCAGTTCCTTATGGCTGTACTCCGGCAGCTGCTTTATTTCATAGTTATCCTCGGAAGCACCGCTCTGTGCTTCCCCGCTCATCACCGAGAACAGATCCAGCTGTCCATCCAGATTACGCCGAGAGTCGGTCTCAATGCTCTTCAGAATGCCCTCTACGGCCTCCACATGGCTGTGGCGGTTGTTGCCCAGATGATCGAATGCGCCGGCCTTGATGAGGCACTCCACTGCCCGGCGGTTCAGTTCATTGCCATGCATCCGCTTGCAGAAATCGTACAGGCTGGTGTAAGGCTTATTCTGCCGCCCCTTCACCACATTCTCGATCAGGTTGCGGCCCACATTTTTGACCGCATTCAGGCCAAAGCGGATCTGACCGCTTCCATCCGCCGTAAAGCCGCCGTTGGAAACATTCACATCCGGCGGCAGCACCTTGATGCCAAGGCGGGCACACTCGCCGGAATATTCAATAACCTTATCCGTGTTATCCAGCACACTGGTCAGTAAAGCCGCCATGAACTCACTGGGATAATGGCACTTGAGGTAGGCCGTCTGGAAAGCCACATAGGCATAGCAGGCCGCATGGCTCTTATTGAACGCATATGAAGCGAAACTGGACATTTCATCGTAGATCTCATTGGCCACTTTCTCAGAGATGCCGTTTGCCACACAGCCGGGGCATTCGTTGCCGGGATCGGTGCAGCCGTACACAAAGTGCTCCCGCTCGGCCTCCATGACGGCATGTTTCTTTTTGCTCATGGCACGGCGGACATTGTCTGCCTGACCAAAAGAAAAACCTGCCAGCTCCCGGAAGATCTGCATGACCTGCTCCTGATAGACGATGCAGCCATTGGTCACATCCAGAATGTGAGCCAGCTGTGGGGTCTTATAGCTGATTTTGTCTGGCTCGTGGCGGTTGCGCAGGTAGGTGGGGATCGAATCCATGGGGCCGGGACGGTACAGGCTGATCAGAGCGATAATGTCTTCTAGGTTCTGCGGCTGCAGGCCCACAAGCACCTGCTTCATGCCGGAAGATTCCAGCTGGAACACACCCTCGGTGTCTCCCTGTCCCAGCATCCTGTAGGTGTCCGGGTCGTCGTAATCCAGCTTCTGGATGGAGAACTCCGGGTGGTGCTTCTGCACAGCGGTTTCCGCGTCATGAATGACGGTCAGCGTGCGCAGGCCCAGAAAGTCCATCTTCAAAAGGCCAAGTTCTTCGATCTCAGTCATGTTGAACTGGGTCACAGGCAGGCCGTCGTTGGTGGCCAGCGGCAGATAGTAGTCCGTAGGCTCCGGGGTAATGACGACACCCGCCGCATGGGTGGAAGCATGGCGGGGCATGCCCTCCACCTTCAAGGCCGTGTCGATCAGCTCTGTGACCTGCGGGTCGGTATCGTACATCCGCTTAAGTTCCGGCGATACCTCCAACGCACGCTTCAGCGTCATTTTCAGCTCCATGGGCACCTGTTTTGCCACAACATCTACCTGCTGATACGGAATGCCCATCACGCGGCCCACATCGCGGATGGCGTTGCGGGCAGCCATGGTGCCAAAGGTGACGATCTGAGCCACATGGTCGGCACCATATTTCCGGTTGACGTAATCGATCACTTCCTGACGGCGCTCGTAGCAGAAGTCCACATCAAAATCTGGCATACTGACGCGCTCCGGGTTCAGGAAGCGCTCAAAGATCAGGTTATAACGGATGGGGTCGATATCCGTGATGCCCACGCTGTAAGCCGCAATGCTGCCTGCGCCGGAGCCACGGCCCGGGCCTACCGGGATACCCTGACTCTTGGCGTAGTTCACGTAGTCCCACACGATAAGATAGTAGTTCGTGTAGCCCATCTTTTTGACCACGCCGATCTCGTATTCCAGACGGTCTTTGTTGGCCTGCGGAACATTGGGGCCGTAGCGGCGCTTCAGACCTTCCCAGCAGAGCTTTTCAAAAAACGCCTGATTATCCATACCGTTCGGCGCTTTGTAATATGGAATTTTAGTGTGTCCAAAATCAAAATCAAAGTTACACTGTTCGGCAATTTTGGCGGTATTCTCGCAGGCTTCCGGCACCATGGAGAACAGCTCGTACATTTCGTCTGTCGTTTTGACATAGAACTCGTCGGTCTGGAACTCCATTTTATCTGCATCCTGAATGGTCTTGCCGGTCTGGATGCAGAGCAGGATGCCCTGCATTTTGGCATCCTCCTTGCGCAGATAGTGGGAGTCGTTGGTGGCTGCCATGGGAATGCCGGTCTCCCGTGCAAGCTTGATGAGCTGCGGCAGCACAGTATTATCCTCTTCCAGACCATGGTCCTGAAGCTCGATATAATAGTTTTCCTCGCCGAAGAGGTCCCGATACCACAGCGCTGCTGCTTTGGCGCGCTCATAATCGCCCGCCAGAATGGCCTGTGGAACTTCGCCTGCCAAACAGGCCGACAGGCAGATCAGACCTTCGTGATATTTTTCCAGCAGTTCCTTATCAATGCGGGGCTTGGAATAAAAGCCCTCCACAAAGGCGGCCGACACCATTTTGATCAGGTTTTTGTAGCCGGTCTCATTTTTGCACAGCAGGATCAGGTGGTTGTTGCCGTCGATCTTATTTACCTTGTCAAAGCGAGTGCGGGTGGCCACATACACCTCACAGCCGATGATGGGCTTGATGCCAGCCTTTTTTGCAGCCTTATAAAACTGCACGCAGCCGTACATCACACCGTGGTCGGTGCAGGCAATGGCGGTCTGTCCGCACTCTTTTACGCGATCCATCAGCTGGTCAATGCGGCAGGCACCATCCAGCAGGCTGTACTCTGTGTGGATGTGCAGATGGACAAAAGGCCGGGTATTGGCTAATGCTTCGCTCATGCTTTTGCCTCCTGTTCCAGATTCTGCCGCAGCGTTTCGGCCAATGCCTCCAGCTTCTTCATCCGGTGCGACAGGCCGGATTTGCTCACGGGCGGCTCAAAGCAGCCGCACAACGCTGTGAGCGAAAGATCCGGGTACTGCATCCGCTTGGCAGCGGCTTCCTGCAGCACCTCCGGCAGAGTGCTAAGGGCATCCTGCTCTTCCAGAAAGCGGATGGCCTTCAGCGTCTGCGCATTGGCACGGGCCGTTTTGCCAAGGTTTGCCGTATCACAGTTGGTCTGTCGGTTGGTCTGGTTGCGCACCTGTTTGAAGGCTTTTTGCGCATGCATTTCCTCTGCAGCGTTTCCAGCGCCCATAAAGCTGAGCAGCCGTTCCACATTGGCCCCGGTCTTGACGTAGATCAGGTTCACGCCGTTGCGGCGGGTGCGGTGCGGTGCAAACTCATGCTCTGCCAGCAGCGCTTCAAAGTCCCGTGCCAGATTGGTGCGGGAGGTAAGAAATTCCAGATTATATTCTTTCTGCGGATCAATGACCGTTCCACTGCACAAAAAAGCTGCGCCAATGTACGCACTGACGCAGGTCTGACAGCGGATAAGGCGGGGATCGATCTGCAGGCTGGTCTCGCTGCCCGTGGTGCCGAACAGCTCGTGCACCCGGGCCACCTGCTCCGGCGCACGGATGTTGAATTCATACAGCACGCCGCTGGGCCGCTGCTTGTGCAGGATCTCGCCCTGCACGCCGCAGCGTGCGAACAGCTGCTGGGCAGCCTGCACCGTCTCCTGCTGCTCGGTCTGCACCACCAGACCCTTTGCATCAAAATATTTGGCAAAGCACGCAATGCCATAAGCTGCCGCACGCACACAGCAATCCTTCTGGATGCTGCGCTGCGCGATCTCCTCCCGCGCGCGGGATGCAAAACTACTCATACTTCCTCGAATTCTGTCAGCGTTTGACATCGCGGTGCTGCACGCCCGGCTCGTAGCCGAGTTGCGTGCAATACTCCGCGATCTTACGCGCAAATGTAATGGAACGGTGCTTGCCGCCGGTACATCCCACCGCAATGGTCAGCTGGCTTTTGCCCTCCTTGACGTACAGCGGCAGTGCATACTGCAAAAAGTTCTCATACCGCTTGAGCAGTTCCTGCGCTTCCGGGTGGCTCATGACAAAATCCACCACATCCTGATCAAGGCCGGTCTTATGCTTGAGTTCCGGCACGTAGAAGGGGTTGGGCAGGCAGCGCACATCCAGCACAAGGTCTGCCTCCGGCGGGATGCCGAATTTGAATCCAAAGGACATCACGGTCAGGCGCATGGCGCCCTTGGCTCCGCCATTTTTTGCAAAAAGATCGCAGATGCGTTCTTTGTTTTGTGCTGTAGAAAGCAGGGCGGTATTGATGACGTAATCTGCACGCTCCTGCAAAGGCTTCAATATTTTGCGTTCCTTTGCAAAGGCCTCCCGGGTGGAAATGCCCTCGGCAATGCTGATGGGATGGCGGCGGCGGGTCTCGCTGTAGCGGCGCATGAGTACATCGTCCGGGGCATCCAGAAATAGAATTTTATAATCCACACCCTGCTCATCCAGCTTGTCGAGCGCACGCTCGATTTCTTCGCTGGTGCGGCAGCCGCGCACATCCATGGAAAGAGCCACCCGCTCCAGCTGGCTATCGCCCGCTTCCGAGAATGCAGTGATGCTGGGCAGCAGTCCGGCCGGAACATTATCTATACAGAAAAAACCGATATCTTCCAGCGCATTCATAGCCACCGACTTGCCTGCACCGGAAAGTCCGCTGACGATCAACAGCTCCATAATCTGATCTACCGCTCCTTTTTTGCTTTTTCCGTTATCGGACGACCCGGATCTCTTTTTCAAGGTCGTAGCCCGTCTTTTCCTTTACGATGGCGCGCACCTCGTCACAAAGTGCCAGCACATCAGCACAGGTAGCGCCGCCAAGGTTTACCACAAAGCCGCAGTGCTTATCGCTGACGGCTGCGCCGCCGTGGCGATAGCCGCGCAGGCCGCACTGGTCGATCAGCGCAGCCGCAAAAGCACCCGCCGGGCGCTTGAAGGTGCTGCCGGCGCTGGGCTTATCCAGCGGCTGCTTTTCCACACGCTTGGCCATCAATTCATCCATTTTTGCACGGATGTCTGCTGCGTTTCCGGGCTGCAGATGGAACTGTGCCGAGAGGATGCAGCCGCTGTTCTCTTCAAAAATGCTGTGGCGATAGCGGAGATCCAGCTCTGCGGCAGGCACTTCTCTGACCTCGCCTTCTGCCGCCAGATACCGCACTGTGGTGAGCACGTCCTTCATCTCGCCGCCGTAGGCACCCGCATTCATATACACTGCGCCGCCCACCGTGCCGGGGATGCCGTAGGCAAATTCCAGCCCGGACAAGCCATGCTTCAGTGCCGCCTTACACAGTGCCGCAAGGCGGACACCTGCGCCTGCGGTCAGGACTGTATCTTCCACCGCGATCTCTGCGTCCAGTGCCGAAACATCGATCACCACGCCGGAAAAGCCTTCGTCCGCAAACAGGATGTTGCTGCCGTTGCCCAGCAGGTAATAGCGGACAGCCTGCTCTTTGCAAAGCGCAACTGCACTGCAGAGCTGCTGCTCGTTTTCCGGCATGACAAACAGCTGTGCCGGGCCTCCGATTTTAAAGGTACAGTGCGCCGCAAGCGGTTCGTTCTCCCTGAACGGGATCGCCGCTGCCTGCAGTTTCTGCTTGAATCGTTCCATGATAACTTGCTCCTTTTGCGGTGTGGGATCAATCCATTTTATCGTCCAGACCCAGACGGATCAGCAGTTCACGCGCTGCGTTGTAACCCATCTTCTTCTGGCGGTTGTTGATGGCTGCAGTTTCCAGCACGACAGCCAGATTGCGGCCCGGTGAGACCGGAATGCTGGTGCTGGGAATGCTGACGCCCAGAATGTCGTAGTATTCGTTTTCCAGACCGGTGCGCTGGTAGTTCTTAGTGGGGTCCCATGCTTCCAGCTGAACCACAAGGTCAAGGCTTTCGCTCAGCTTGACCGCGCCCACGCCGTACACACGGGCCACATTGACGATGCCAATGCCGCGCAGCTCAATGAAGTGGCGGATATTCTCCGGGGCAGTACCCATGATCTGGCGGTTGGACACCTTGCGCAGCTCCACCGCATCATCTGCCACAAGGCGGTGGCCGCGCTTGACCAGCTCGATGGCAAGCTCGCTTTTGCCAATGCCGCTGTCGCCCAGGATCAGGATGCCTTCGCCGTACACTTCCACCAGCACACCATGGCGGGTGATACGCGGTGCCAGTTCCAGATTCAGCACACTGATCAGGCTGCCCATCAGTGTGCAGGTGGTCTCGTTGGAGCGCAGCAGTGCAACACCATGCTTCTGGGCCAGCTCCTGCATTTCCGGGAAGGGAGTCAATTCCTCGCTGCGGCAGACGATAACAGCCGGCGGCTGCTGACGGAACAGCTGATCCAGCGCTTCGTAGCGTTTTTCCGGTGAAAGGCCGGACAGAAAGTTCATCTCGGCCAGACCCATGATCTGCAGACGCAGCTTATCAAAATAATCGTAATAGCCCGCCAGAAACAGACCCGGGCGGTTCACTTCGGCGATCTCCACACAGATCTGATCCAGTTCCTTCGGCGTATAGACAACTTCCATGCTGACACGGTCGGTCAGCGTTTTGAGCGAGACATTGAATGTGCCCATTCTTGTTCCTCCTGTGCTCCCTTTTGCTGCACAGCCCTGCCTGCTGTCAGGTACCGTGCAGGATTCCTTCTTATTATTATAATAGAACGATCGGTAAAAAACAATATTGTGCGGGCGGCTTTTTCGCAGCCCGGCAAGAATGCACGCAGCAGCGCAGCCATGTACTGATTTTTTACATTTTTCTTACCTTTACACGGATTTTACATTCCCTCGATTTTGGATTTTACATTGCATCTGTATACTCAAAATCAGGAGAAACACATCAAAAACACGTCAAACAAAAGTGAGGAAATCTTTATGACCATCTTCAATGTCTTTTCCCTGCTTGGAGGTCTTGCCCTGTTCCTGTTCGGCATGGACATCATGGGCAAAGCACTGGAAAAGCAGGCCGGCGGCCAGCTGCAGAAGATCCTGAGCAAGCTGACTGACA
>ERZ833822.198-NODE-198-length-73863-cov-7.147843_pt1 | contig 73863 bp, 71 predicted proteins | sample MGYA00519913_ERZ833822 | MGnify/ENA primary metagenome ERZ833822 (study PRJEB31850, sample SAMEA3708746) | human gut metagenome | biome: human gut; feature: human-associated habitat; material: faeces | place: China | collected 2014 ... | reverse complement strand
TTAGGGCTATGCCCGAAAATGAAAAACCACCCGCTAGGCGGGTGGATGTTTATTTTCGGGGAAGTACAAAGGCGGCGGGGAAATGAAGAAAAAAGGATTTTTAACATAATGTTAGCAGTTATGACAAAGTTCAGAAATGTGTGTGCTCATAGTGATCGTCTGTTTGACTTTCGTACCAAGGATGCTTTATGTGATATGAAAATTCATGAAAGACTTTTCTTACCAAGAGAGCAAGGAAGATATGTGTATGGAAAAATGACTTGTTCGCACAGTTGATTATCTTGAAACTTTTATTGCCGGAAGATGAGTTTAAAACACTTTTCCACGAATTAAAAATTTGAGTGTATGAAGAAAAGTCTGTAATTAAGATTTTCTATGATAATGATAGGGGGGGGAAGCTCGTTCCGGAGCTTTCAACCCTTGTTTTGGAACTTTATGGTTTTGTGGACATTAACACCACAACAGGTTAGATAATAAGTCGGACTCCTTTCGTAAAAGGTTTCATTATATTGTAAAGCCATTGAAAGTAGATATTATAAAAAAAGCAGTACATAACCATACGCTGCAGCGGCCGAAATTACAGCTGTTATTATTTTCTGGATTAAATATGGAATGAAAGGAATTCCGGAAGAATGAATCATACTTTTTGTCTGTGCGAGCGCGCATAATCCCCCGAATGAAGTTAATGCAATAATGAGCGGATATGAAACAGCAATATTCTCGAATCTCTCAAAAAGAATGATAATTCCGTTTGTCAGTTCCAAAACAGGAAGAAGATAAAAAAACGCAGGAATATCCGTGGAAAATTTTGTGAGAAGGCGTATAAAAACAGAAAAGATAATGATATAGCCGCCTACCTTTACAATGTTTTCAAAACTATCCATCATACATTCGTCGAATGTGCGGAAGGAAAACGGATTGTTTTTACATTCTGTCTGGCGCAAGGATTCTCCGTATGATTCACTATGTTTGAAATAAAATCTTCTGAAAAAGAAACTAAGAAAAATCGGAACCGCAATTAATATGATAAGCGTTGGAACAAGTAACGTCCGATCACGCAAAATCTTGTGTATAATAAAATTAACGATAAAAACAGGACTTGTATTATTACAGAAAGATAACAGATAAGCAGCCTCAGAGCGTTCGATCTTTTTTGTACACACAAGATCTGCGGTAACTTTTGCACCCATCGGATAACCGCATAAAAATCCGGCAATAACAGAAAATGCCCCTGCGGCAGATACGGAAAATATTTTTCCGAGAGGTTTTCCAAGTACATTTGCTATTATATTTAGTCCTCCGCTTTTTAAAAGAATAGCAGTAATAAACATAAATGGAAAAAGTGTAGGAAAAATTGTGTTAAACCAGAGTAAAAGTCCGTCTGCAGCACCTGTAAAAACGATATCAGGAGAAACGAGCATTGCAAGAAAAAGAAAAACAGTCAGACTTCCGGCATTGAGAAAACCTATTTTTTTTAATAAGTTTTTACTAGATGAGCATTTCACAATTTTTACTCCTTTTTTCCAGAAACAAAATCATATAGTAATGCTTATGATGCACACATCTTTTGTATGAAAATATCATATAGTGAAAGACAGAATAAAATGTGTTTTTTATATTGACAAAAAACGGAAGGGGCAGAGTGTGAGAAAGTTTCAAAAAGGGAAAAGAGACTTTTTTAAAAATTTTACAATTTTGTCTTCCGTACTGTTTTTCTGCGTATTGCATTCGGCTATATGGATTCCGAAACTTCAATATCAAAGCGAGAAAAGCCGATTGTCGGAAGATATTGTGTATTCCAATTTTTTTCGCAGACAGCCTGTATCTGATGAAGTGTTAAAAAAATTGAAAGAAAGTGAAGATCCGGGAAAGTTTCTCGGTTTGTACTGGCTGGAAAGTGATTTTGAAAGGGAAAAAACAGTCGGAGATATTACAAAATCAGAAAACAGATGGAAAAAAGCAGAGAGGTGGAACTCGTATGTCAGTGTCTGTCGGGCAATCTGGAATGACCTGGAATATTTTCCTGTAGCGGAAACTAATTTTGGGAAAGCGAACGTTTCTTTTTCAGATTCGTGGATGTTGGATCGGACTTACAAAGGAGATAGAAAACATGAAGGGACAGATATTATGCCGTCTGTCAATAAGCGGGATTACTTTCCTGTCGTAAGTATGACTGACGGGATTGTAACGTCGGTCGGTTGGTTAGAATTAGGTGGGTATCGTGTTGGAATCACTTCACCGGGAGGCGCTTACTTTTATTATGCACACTTAAGTTCTTATGCCGGAATAAAAGAAGGAGATCCTATATCAGCGGGCGATGTGATCGGATTTATGGGAGATACGGGATACAGTAAAAGAGAAGGGACAACAGGAAAGTTTCCTGTGCACTTACATCTTGGAATTTATATTTATAAAGACGGAAAAGAAATCAGTGTCAATCCATATGCAGCGTTAAAATATGTTGAAAACAGAAAAATCAAAGCATACTCAGACAGGTAGAATAATCATCGGAAAGTCTTTTATGAAGAGGCAAAACATGATATGATAGATAACACATGAAAAAAGAGTTGTGAAAAGCAACAGAAAACAGAGGAAATATTATGAATCTACCGATTGAATTTGAAGAAAAAATGCAAGATCTGCTTGGCGGGGAATATAACGATTATTTAAAATGTTATGAAGAACCCCGCCATTATGGACTCCGTGTAAATACATCCAAAATATCAATAGATCGTTTTTTAGAGATTGCTCCATGGCCGCTTCGTCCGATTCCGTGGATTGAAAACGGTTTTTATTATGATGGAGAAAAATATCAGCCTGCAAAGCACCCGTATTATTTTGCGGGATTGTACTATTTGCAGGAACCAAGCGCAATGACGCCTGCAAACAGACTCCCTATCGAAGCCGGAGACCGAGTGCTTGATGTGTGCGCAGCGCCGGGAGGAAAAGCGACAGAGTTAGGGGCAAAGTTAAACGGATCGGGAGTTTTGATCGCGAACGACCTGAGTAATTCAAGGGCAAGAGGACTTTTGAAAAATATTGAACTTTTCGGAATCGGAAACGTTCTTGTTTTAAGTGAAGAACCCGGAAAGCTTGTGAATTATTTTCCGGAGTATTTTGATAAGATCTTGATCGATGCGCCGTGCTCCGGAGAAGGCATGTTTCGCAAGGACAGAAAAATGGTAAAGGCATGGGAAGAACATGGTCCGGAATTTTTTGTAAAAATTCAAAGAAGCATTATTACACAAGCGGCGCAGATGCTGAAACCGGGCGGAATGCTACTTTATTCTACATGTACTTTTTCACCGGAAGAAAATGAACAGACGATTGAATTTCTGTTACAAGAATACCCTCAATTTAAGATTTGTGATATCAAAGGATACGAAGGGTTTTCAGATGGGATTTTAAAAGCTTCTTTGAGCGGCAATGAACAGTTAAAGAAAACAATCCGCATTTTTCCTCATAAAATGGAAGGAGAAGGACATTTTATCGCGCTTTTAAAAAAAGAAGAAGAGGCAGTTTCAGAAAACTTAAAGGAAAAAGAAAAAAACAATCGAAATAAAAATGAAAAAGAAAAAAGATTACCGGACGAACTTACGGAATTTTTGAAAAATGTAAAAAGAAAATTCGATTCATCCAGAATTGATATGCGGGGAGAAAATGTATATTATATGCCGGAAGGTCTTCCAAAGTTAAACGGAGTGCGGTTTTTACGGTCCGGGCTACTCTTGGGAGAATTGAAAAAAAGGCGTTTTGAGCCAAGTCAGGCGCTGGCTATGAATTTGAAAAAAGAAGAATATGAAAATGTACTAGATTTTTCGGTTGATGATGAACGGATTATAAAGTATTTAAAGGGAGAGACATTGGAAGTTGAAGATCTCGTTTCCTCAAAAGAGAAGGGGTGGTATCTCGTATGCGTAGACGGTTATCCTCTCGGTTTTGGCAAGCTGTCAGGACAGATGTTGAAGAATAAGTATCTGCCGGGATGGCGGTGGCAGTCATCATGAAATTGCGGTTAGATAAATATTTGACGGAAATGGGATGCGGCACAAGAAGTCAGGTGAAAAAAGAGATCTTAAAAGGAAGCGTTTCCGTCAATGGAGAGATAGCAAAGAAAGCTGAGCGGAAAGTTGATACAGAAAAAGATGAGATTATATTTAAAGGAGAAAAGATCTTTTATGCAGGGTATGAATATTTTATGTTGAATAAGCCTGCCGGAGTTGTGTCTGCAACGGAAGATAAAAAAGAGCGTACAGTCATAGACCTGATCAAAGAAAGCAAAAGAAAAGACTTATTTCCCGCGGGGCGGCTTGACAAAGATACAGAAGGTCTTCTTTTAATTACAAATGACGGGCAGCTTGCGCACCGCCTTCTTTCCCCGAAAAAGCATGTGGATAAAATTTATTATGCAAAAATCAAAGGAATTGTGACAGAAGAAGATGTACGATTGTTTGAGAAAGGCGTACATATCGGAGATGAAAAACCTACGATGCCGGCGGCGCTTGAAATTCTTTCTGTACAAAAAGAACGGCGGAAAGAAAAGATAAAAGAGCAGAAAATATTGCCTGAAACAAAAAATGAAACAGATGAAAAGGAAGACGGATATTCGGAAATCTATCTTACAATCAAAGAAGGTCGTTTCCATCAGGTGAAGCGTATGTTTCGTGCGGTAGGAAAAGAAGTTGTTTATTTAAAAAGGATTCAGTTTGGAACATTGACATTGGATCCGTCTTTAAAACCCGGACAATATAGAAAATTAACAGAAGAAGAGGTAGAACAATTATGTTGACAGGAAAAAAAGCGGTCATTTTTGATATGGATGGATCACTTGTAGATTCGATGTGGATCTGGCCGGAAGTTGACCGTATTTATATGGATAAATATCACTTGACTGCACCGGATACATTTCACAGAGATATAGAGGGGATGAGTTATGTAGAGACCGCACAATATTTTGTCGATACCTTTACAACATTAAATCAAACAGTAGAAGACGTAATGCAGGAATGGCGGGATATGACAGTTGAGCTGTATGCAACGAAAGTATTTCCAAAGGCCGGCGCAGTTGAGTTTCTGGATTTGATGAAACAAAACGGTATCCGTCTCGGTATTGCCACAAGCAATGATCGGGAAATTGCAGAAGCTGCGCTGAACGGACGGGGACTGACGAAATATTTTGATTCTGTACGTACTTCTTCGGAAGTTGCGGCAGGGAAACCTGCGCCGGATGTCTATTTAAAAGTCGCAGACGACATGAATGTAGACCCGAAAAACTGTCTTGTATTTGAAGATGTTATCAATGGAATTCTGGCAGGAAAGAACGCGGGCATGGAAGTGTGCGCTGTAGCAGATGATTTTACAAAAGCAGACGAAGCGGAGAAAAAGGCTGCCGCGGATTATTTTATCCGAGATTTTTTTGACGTTTTAAAAAACACTTACGAAAGGTGCTGAATTGAAAAATATGAACCATGATTTTTTACCTGTATGCAGGGAAGATATGGAAAAACGCGGGTGGAAGAGCGTTGATTTTGCCTATATTATCGGAGACGGATATGTGGATCATCCGTCTTTTGGTCATGCGATCATCAGCCGTCTTTTAGAATCAAGAGGATATCGTGTCGGAATTATTTCTCAACCGGATTGGAAAGATCCGGAAAGTATTTGTATTTACGGAGAACCGCGACTGGGATTTCTTGTTTCTGCCGGAAATATGGATTCGATGGTAAATCATTATTCTGTATCGAAAAAACGAAGAAGAACAGATGCTTATACCCCAGGCGGAGAGATGGGAAAACGCCCGGACCATGCCTGTGTTGTGTATGGAAATCTGATACGACAGAAATATAAAAAGACCGCAGTAATTATGGGCGGTATCGAAGCAAGTTTAAGACGTATGGCACATTATGACTATTGGTCGGATAAATTAAAACGGTCGATCCTTCTTGATTCCGGTGCGGATATTGTTTCTTACGGAATGGGAGAACGCTCGATCCTGGAGATTGCCGAAGCTTTAGAGGCGGGAATACCAATCGAAGAAATTACTTATATTGATGGTACTGTCGTTAAAATAAAAGAGAAAGAAAAAATATATGACGCCCAGTTTCTGCCTTCTTATGAGGAGCTAAAAGCAGATCGGAAAATGTATGCAAAAAGCTTCTATACACAATATTTAAATACGGATGCATTTAGCGGGAAACGACTTGCAGAACCTTATTCGGAACATTTATATGTCGTTCAGAATCCGCCGTCAAAACCGTTAAGTGTTACAGAAATGGATGATATTTATGATCTGCCGTATATGAGGACTTATCATCCGTCTTATAAAGCGAAAGGAGGAATCCCGGCAATTTCGGAGATCCGCTTCAGCCTGATCAGCAACAGGGGATGTTTCGGAGGATGCAGTTTCTGTGCGCTTACATTTCACCAGGGGCGTATTGTACAGGTCAGAAGTCATGAATCGCTTATAAAAGAAGCGGAACAAATGGTTGAAGAAAAAGATTTTAAGGGATACATCCATGATGTAGGAGGTCCGACCGCAAATTTTCGTCATCCATCTTGTGAAAAACAGCTTCGGCACGGTGTATGCGCGACAAAGCAGTGTCTCTTTCCTGCTCCTTGCAAAAATATAGATGCAGATCATAGTGATTATGTTGCACTATTACGAAAATTAAGAAAGATCCCGAAAGTAAAAAAAGTATTTATCCGTTCGGGAATCCGATTTGATTATTTGCTGGCAGATAAAAAGAATACATTTTTAAAAGAACTATGTCAGTATCATGTAAGCGGACAACTGAAAGTGGCGCCTGAACATATCAGCGCTCCCGTGCTTTCTTTGATGGGAAAACCGGAACATCGAATATATGAAGAGTTTACACGACAGTTTAAGAAAATGAATGAAAGACTCGGAATGGATCAGTATCTTGTCCCGTACCTTATGTCTTCTCATCCGGGATCAACGTTAAAAGAAGCTGTTGAACTGGCAGAATACTGCCGTGACCTCGGATATATGCCGGAGCAGGTGCAGGATTTTTATCCGACACCTTCTACGCTTTCAACTTGCATGTATTATACGGGAATCGATCCGCGCACCGGTCAGTCTGTTTATGTTCCGAAATCCCCGCATGAAAAAGCGATGCAGCGCGCTTTGATTCAGTATCGTGATCCGAAACATTATGACCTTGTTTTGGAAGCTTTGAGAAAAACGGGAAGAATGGATCTTGTCGGCTACGGACCAAAGTGTCTGATCCGTCCCGGACGTGAAAAAGACAGTACAAATACAGGACGTGAAAAACAAGTAAATACAAGTAAAAAGCCAGCTTATAAAAAGATAGATAAGAAAACAAACTATAAGAAAAAGACAATCAGAAATGTGCATAGAAAGAAATGAGGATAAATGAAAATGAGAGTTGCAGTTGTCACCGGAGCGTCATCAGGTATAGGAAGAGAGTTTGTTCGTCAATTGGAATATTTTTATAAGGATCTCGACGAAATATGGGTAATTGCACGAAGGGAAGAACGGTTGGAGCAGCTTAGGAAAGAAGTTAATGTTCCGCTTCGCATTTTTGCGGGAGACTTACAGAAAAAACATGTATACAGACAATTTTATACAGAGCTTTGTCAATGGCACCCTAATATAAGAATGCTTGTCAATGCAGCCGGTTTTGGCAAAAGCGGAACTTTTTCGGAAATTGCCGAAAAAGGAAAACGGATTCATACGGATATGATCGATCTGAATTGCACTGCGCTTATCCGCATAACGCAAATGACGCTTCCTTATATGAAGATGGGAAGCCGTATTATAAACATGGCAAGTGCGGCGGCGTTTTGTCCGCAGCCTTCTTTTGCTGTTTATGCGGCGTCTAAAGCATGTGTTTTAAGTTTTTCACGTGCTCTGGGACAAGAATTAAGAGAAAAAAGCATTTATGTGACGGCAGTTTGTCCGGGACCTGTGGAAACAGAATTTTTCGAGGTGAGCGGAGAATTAAAAAATCCCCTCAAAAAGCTGAATATGGCGGCGGCAAATAAAGTTGTTCATAGAGCTCTTATTGACAGCAGAAAGAAGAAATCTGTTTCTGTATATGGAGCAGGAATAAAAGCGGCAGAAATTATGACAAAACTGCTGCCGGTAAGTCTTATTTTGAAAGCGGAGGAACTATTTGTATCATGAAAAAGACAGAAAAAGGAATGCCGGGATATTTAAATTATAAAAGAAAAATAGAAATCATAAGAACGCTTGCCTATTTTGGCATCGTGATCGCAATATTGCTTCTCGGATATTTTCAGACAGGAACAAAATTAAATCTTCTTACAGTAGTAGCTATTGTCGGATGTCTTCCGGCATCGAAAGCGCTTGTAGGAGTTATTACACGCTTTCCTTATCGTTCGATCGATGGAGAACGAGCGAAAGAAATCGCGTCAAAAACTGATCTTCTGACTGTTTGTTATGATATGGTGATCACGAGCAGAGATCATATAATGCCTGTTGACTGCATTGTGATATCCGGACATAATATTTTCGGATATACCCATTATAATAAAGTAAACACGACAGAACTTGCCGATCATATAAAAACAATTTTAGCACAAAACGGTTACAAAGGATTTCAAATTCGTATATTAAATGAGTATAAGCCGTTTATTACAAGAGCGGAAGGTTTAAATAATATTGCGGCTGTCGAACAGGAAGATACAAAAACAAAAGAAGAAACGGTACGTGGTCTTATTCTAAACATCTCTATGTAAATAAAAAGGAATTAAGTCAAATGAAAGAGATAGAAATCAACTCAAATGAAGCGGGACAGCGATTTGATAAATTTTTAGGAAAATATCTGGATCAGGCTCCGAAAAGTTTTCTCTATAAAATGCTTCGTAAAAAGAATATTACATTAAACGGGAAAAAGGCTGCGGGAAATGAAATTTTAGCTCTCGGCGATAATGTGAAGTTGTTTTTTTCGGATGAAACAATTAAAAAATTTTCAAAAACTTCAGAAGAAGTTTTTCGGCCGGTACAGAAAAATACCGCTAAAAGCAAAGTAAAACTGAATGTATTATATGAGGATGAAAATGTGATCTTTCTGAACAAACCGGTCGGAATGCTTTCCCAGAAAGCAAATCGGGAAGATACTTCTCTTGTAGAATATTTAATAGAGTATCTTTTGGATTCAGGGCAGGTAACAAGAGAGGAACTAAAGACTTTTCATCCCGCGGTATGTAACCGGCTCGATCGAAATACGAGCGGGATCGTTGCGGGAGGAAAGACACTGAGCGCGCTTCAGATATTAAATGAGATGTTCCGAACAAGATCATTGGAAAAATATTATTTGTGCCTTGTTTCGGGAAAGATAAAGGACGGACAGAGGATTTGCGGATATTTGAAAAAAAATACAAAAACAAATAAGGTATCTGTCACAAAAGAAAAGAGGGAAACAAAAGAAGCGCTTCCGATTGAAACAGAATATACCCCTCTTTTTGTTTCTGATCATGTAACACTTTTAAAAGTACACCTAATTACGGGAAAAACACATCAGATCCGTGCACATCTGGCAGCGATCGGTCATCCGATCATAGGAGATTATAAATATGGAGATTTTAAAATAAATGAAGCCTATAAGAAAAAATATGGGTTGAAAACACAGCTTCTTCATGCTTATCAGCTTTGTTTTCCGGATGTGGAACTAGTAAAAAATCTGCCAAACAGGCAGATCATTGCGCCTGTTCCCGATTTATTTAAAAAGATCTGTATTGATAAAGGAGTGAACAATAATGGCTGCATGGAATTCAAGAGGTCTTCGGGGTTCGACCTTTGAAGAACTTATCAATCAGACAAATGAACAATATGAACAGATGAACCTTGCCTTAATACAGAAAATACCGACGCCTATTACTCCTGTAAAAATTGATCAGGGAAGCAGACATATTACGCTTGCATACTTTGATAAAGTAAGTACAGTTGATTACATAGGAGCAGTACAGGGAATTCCCGTATGTTTTGACGCAAAGGAATGTAAGACAGATACGTTTCCTCTTGCAAATGTCCATGAACATCAGATTGAGTTTATGCAAAAGTTTGAAGAACAGGGAGGAATTGCTTTTCTGTTGATTTATTATACGACAAGGGATGAGTTATACTATATGCGGTACAGGCAAATACAAAAATTTTGGGATCGTGCGAAAAACGGCGGCAGAAAAAGTATTCGATTTGATGAATTGGAGTCAAATTGGTTTATGGAACTGAAAAGAGGATATTTTGTCCCTTATCTGGATTGTATACAAAAAGACCTTGACAGAAGGGATTGACAGATTGAACGAAACTTCGTATAATATCCGAAAGAGTTTAACGAATTAGCATAGTAAAGTGAAAGGGGTTTTATTTGCGATGGAACAAAAATTACATACGCCTGAAGGAGTAAGGGATATTTACAGCAGGGAATGTGAAATAAAACTCACACTACAGAAAAAATTAAATCAAGTTCTCCATTTATATGGATATCGCGATATTCAGACTCCGACGTTTGAATATTACGATGTATTTAGAGAAGAGATCGGTTCTACTTCTACACAGGAGTTATACAAATTTTTCGATCGTGAAGGAAATATATTGGCTCTTCGTCCGGACATTACTCCATCGGTTGCAAGGGCGGCGGCTACACTTTTTGATACTGAAGATTTTCCGCTTCGTTTTTGTTATGTCGGAAACACTTTTATCAATCATACAAGCTATCGCGGCAAGTTAAAGGAAAATACACAATTCGGCGCGGAACTAATCGGGCTTGATTCTGTTGAGGCAGATGCGGAGATGATAGCAATGGTTGCAGACGCATTGAAAAAGACGGGACTGGAAGAATTTCAGATTAGTATCGGTCATGTCGATTTTCTCCAAAGTATTTTATCTGCAGCGGAGTTAGACGAGGAAACTGTGGAACGTATACGGGAATTGATCGGAAATCGCAACTTTTTCGGAGCAGAAGAGCTTCTTGAAGAAAAGGATGTAAAAAAAGAAATCAAAGAGGCGTTTGCGATCCTCCCGGAATTAATGGGAACAGAGGATGTTCTGGACAAGGCGCAGCAATTTGCAATCAGCGACAAAGCAAAAGCCGCCATTGAACGACTTCGTCAGATCAATCATCTTCTTTGCCTGTATAATGCTTCGGATCATGTAACTTTTGATCTGAGTATGAGCGGAGGTTATGGTTATTACACCGGAATCGTATTTCGGGCATATACATACGGAACAGGTGATGCGGTTGTAAGAGGCGGAAGATACGATCATCTTCTTGAAAAATTCGGAAAAGAGACTCCGTCTATTGGATTTGCGATCATTGTAGATGAATTGATGAACGCTCTTTCAAGACAGAAAATTTCGGTAGACACGATAAGGCGGAACATCATTGTATATAACGAAGAGACTGAAAGCAATGCGATCATCCTTGCCGGTAATTTTCGGGAAAAGGGACGCTGTATCGAATTGATCAGGCAAAAAGAAGGACAGGATAAATCGCTGTATGAATCATATGCAAAAAGAAAAAATGCTGCGGCTTTAATCTATCTTTGCGACGATAAAAAGTTGGAAATGACCAATTTGATTACAGGAGAAAAGAAAACGGCAAACATTGCAGAATAATTGCCGTCAGTATAAAAGGAGCAGAATATGAGATATTTGACATTTGCCCTTACAAAAGGAAGGCTCGCAGGAAAAACGATGAAAATGCTTGAGAGTCTTGGTATTACTTGTGAGGAGATGAAAGAAAAAGATTCACGAAAACTGATTTTTACAAATGAAGAATTAAAACTGAAATTCTTTCTTGCAAAAGGCCCGGACGTACCGACATATGTAGAATACGGAGCGGCTGATATAGGAGTTGTCGGAAGGGATACGATTATTGAAGAAGGACGAAAAGTCCACGAAGTCTTAGATCTCGGTTTCGGAAAATGCAAAATGTGCGTCTGCGGACGTCAGGAGACAAAAGAACTTCTGAATCGTCATGAATTAATCCGGGTTGCGACAAAATACCCTAAAATTGCAAAGGATTATTTTTATAATAAGAAGCATCAGACAGTCGAACTGATCAAAATGAATGGTTCTATCGAACTTGCTCCGATTGTTGGTTTGTCAGAGGTGATTGTTGATATTGTAGAAACAGGAACGACTTTGAACGAGAACGGTCTGGTTGTTCTGGAAGAAGTATGTCCGCTTTCAGCAAGAATGATCGTTAATCCGGTGAGCATGCGTATGGAGAACGATCGGATAAAGAAAATAGTCACAGATTTAAGAGAACTTTTACGAGAGGAGCAATGCGGCCATGCGAATTGAAAAACTGAATCAAACTACGAAAAAAAATCTTTTGGAAGATTTACTCAAAAGAAGTCCGAATAGCTATGAGATGTATGAAGAACAGGTAAAAGCAATCTTAGATAATGTGAAAAAAAGAGGAGATGAAGCCCTTTTTGAATATACAGAAAAATTCGACGGCTTCTGTCTTGATCAGCAGTCTGTTCTTGTAAAAGAAGAAGAAATTGAAGAAGCTTATACTCAAGTCGACAGAGGATTGATTGAGATAATCAGAAAGGCTTTGAAAAATATTGAGACGTATCATGAAAAACAGAGACAGTACAGTTGGTTTGACAGTAAACCTGACGGAACGATCCTTGGTCAGAAAGTGACGGCTCTCGATCGGGTAGGCGTATATGTGCCGGGAGGGAAAGCTGCATACCCTTCTTCGGTTCTTATGAATATCGTTCCGGCAAAAACAGCGGGAGTAAGAGAAATCATAATGGTTACTCCGCCCGGAAAAGACGGAAAAGTAACTCCCACCACACTTGTTGCGGCAAAAGAAGCCGGAGCGGATAAAATCTATAAAGTCGGAGGCGCGCAGGCGATTGCCGCTCTTGCTTACGGAACGGAAAGCATATCGAAAGTAGATAAGATCGTCGGCCCGGGGAATATTTATGTCGCACTGGCAAAAAAGGCGGTATATGGTCATGTTAGTATTGACTCTATCGCAGGTCCGAGTGAAATACTCGTGCTTGCAGATGAAACGGCGAACCCGCGTTATGTTGCCGCAGATCTTTTGTCTCAGGCGGAACATGATGAAATGGCAAGCGCGATTTTAGTGACAGTAAGTATGGAATTGGCAGAGAAAGTTTCCGAGCAGACAGAACTTTTTATCAGTCAATTATCACGGGGAGAGATTATCAGAAAATCTCTCGATAATTACGGACATATTCTTGTGGCGGATACAATGGATGAGGCGATTGACGCCGCAAATGAAATTGCATCAGAGCACCTTGAAATCATGACTGCATCCCCATTTGAAGTGATGACAAAGATCCGAAATGCAGGCGCTATATTTATCGGGGAAAATTCAAGCGAACCGCTTGGCGATTATTTTGCGGGACCGAATCACGTTCTTCCGACAAACGGAACTGCAAAATTTTTCTCTCCTCTTTCTGTAGATGATTTTATTAAAAAATCAAGTATTATTTCCTACTCAAGGGAAGCACTTGAAAAAATTCATTCGGATATCGAACGGTTTGCCGAAGCTGAACATTTGACAGCTCATGCAAATTCGATAAAGGTTCGTTTTGAATCAGAACGAGGAGAGTAATATTATGAGTGAAAAAAACAAACGTATAGCGGTTTGCACGCGAAAAACAAAAGAGACAGATATCAGCTTGTCTGTTAATTTAGACGGTCAGGGGAAAAATAAAATAGATACGGGGATTGCTTTTTTTGATCACATGCTTGACGGATTTGCCAGACATGGACTGTTTGATCTTGAGGTAAAAGTAGACGGAGATCTTGAAGTGGACAGTCATCATACAATAGAAGATGTGGGAATTGTCCTTGGAACAGCAATTAAAAAAGCGCTCGGAGATAAGGCCGGAATTAAAAGATATGGTTATTTTATTCTTCCGATGGATGAAGTGCTTGCTCTTTGTGCAGCAGATCTTTCGGGACGTCCTTATTTTAAGTTTGACGCCGGATTTACAACAGACAAATTAGGGACAATGGATACAGAAATGGTGAAAGAATTTTTCTATGCCGTTTCTTATAGTGCACAGATGAATCTGCATTTGAAAATTTTAGACGGAGGAAATAACCATCATATGGCAGAAGCGCTTTTTAAAGCGTTTGGAAAAGCGCTTGATATGGCAGTGTCTCCGGAGCCTAGAATGACAGAAATATGGTCTACAAAAGGGGCTTTATAACAAACGGCTGACTCAATGCCGTTTCGTACAAATAAAAAATTAGGAGAATAATCATGAGTTATAAAAGACTGACTCCCTGCATTTTTATTGCGGGAGGTAAGGCGGTAAGATGGTTTGACGACCGCACTGTATTGACAGAGGATGTAATTGCGCTTGCTAAGCAATATAATGCAAACGGAGCAGATGAACTGCTTGTATTTGATCTTTCAGATTCTGATGAAGATCATGAAGAATCCATCGATCTGATCAAAAAAATAAACCGAATCATCAGTATTCCGATGGTTGCGGGAGGAAATATACGAAGAGCAGAGGATGTTAAAAAACTTCTTTATGCGGGTGTAAAACGTGCGATGTTGAATTTTTCAAAAAAAGTTTCCATCGATTTAATTAAAGAAGTTTCCTTACGTTTCGGAAAAGAAAAAATAGCAGTATCTTTAAATGATTTTGACACGCTTTTTAAACAACAGCATTTAATAGAACAATATAGTTCTGAGATCGTGTTCATGCACCGTCTTGATCTGAATTCTGTTGTAAATGTAACGGAAATCCCGTGCGTTGTTGTAACAGATACAATGGATGAAAGCGAAATATTGCGGATTTTAAAAAGCAACGGTGTAAAGGGCGTATCCGGAATGTTTATCAGCAGTGTCGATATGGATTTTAACGACTTTAAAGAAGTGTGTATGCGAGCCGGAATTAAAATGACTTCGTTTGAAAGCATGATGGATTTTTCCGAGTTTAAGTTAAATTCTGACGGTCTGATCCCGGTAATCGTACAGGATTACAAGACAAACGAAGTTCTGATGATGGCATATATGAATGAAGAGGCGTTTGATCATACAGTAAAAACAGGTCGTATGACATATTACAGTCGAAGCAGGAATGCACAGTGGGTAAAGGGTGAGACGTCCGGACATTTTCAATATGTGAAGTCATTATCTGTCGATTGTGATAAAGATACTTTACTTGCAAAAGTCGATCAAGTCGGCGCTGCCTGCCATACAGGCAACAGATCCTGCTTTTATACAACGATCGTCGGCACTGATTATGATGCAAAAAATCCTCTTCAAGTATTTGAATCCGTATATAATACGATTGTTGACAGAAAGCAGAATCCAAAAGAGGGTTCCTATACAAATTATCTGTTTGAAAAAGGAATTGATAAAATTTTAAAGAAGGTAGGAGAAGAAGCTACAGAAATCGTTATTGCAGCAAAAAACCCGAATCCCGAAGAAATTAAATATGAAATTTCGGACTTCCTTTATCATGCGATGGTACTCATGGTAGAACGGGGAGTTACGTGGGAAGATATTACAAGTGAACTGGCAGACAGATAAGGCGATTACGTCTTTAGAAACCGGTATAGAAAAGAATCTAAAAGCATAAGATGTTGTAAAAACAATGTCTTATGCTTTTTTGTATGGCGAAAAACCTTGCGTTTCCCGAAATTTTAACAATCGCTTTCAATTCTGGAATGTATCTTTAGGTTTCGGCGGTTTATCTGCTTTGGAATGCAATACAAAAAATCAAAAGAAGAGAGACAGAGGGGAAAAAACAGTATGAATGATGCTCAGTTAAGAAGAAGAGAACTTCTTCGACAAACGAAACAGCTCTATGGTGAACGTGAAACTGTTCCTCCGATTCATCCTCGTTATGGCAATTTATGTAAAGAACAAGACGAAGGCGGTGAAGAAGCAGGCGGAAGCTTTTATATGCGGCTTGTAATCTGTATTCTCTGTTTCATCTTCTTTGTATATATGGATCAAAATCATGCGGAAGTAGCTAATGTAAACAGTACAAAAATCATAAATGAAATTGAACGGGATGTGGAGCTGGAAGCCGTGAAGGAAGTATGGGAAAATTTTGAATGATAACTATTTATTCAGCTGATTTACCTGAAAATTTATATTAAAACGAAAAGAGTTGTATACAATGCTGACTGCGAAATCATATCTTTTACTTTGGAGTTTTTGTCTAAGAACACCAGCACCGATTGATTCCGATTGACGAAAGATATTTGCTTGAAGTTCTTCCCTAAAATGTATATAATGATGTAGATTGGATGATTCAATCACATAGAAGATGTTTCTGTAATGTTGTATCGTCTTGTATAAATACGAAAAACAACATAAAAAATATCGATTTTTCCCTTTGAAAAGTCCAAAATAGGTTCGTAAGAATTTATAAAATATATACAAAAACAGGAAGGAAATATATGAGAAAGCTTGCTTTAGATGATGAAATATTACTAAGTATCGAAAAACCTGCCCGGTATATCGGGAATGAAGTAAACTCGATAATGAAAAATAAAAATGAGGTGGATATCCGTTTCGCCATGTGTTTTCCGGATGTTTACGAGATCGGCATGTCGCATCTCGGCATTCAGATTTTGTATGATATGTTTAACAGAAGAGACGATGTTTGGTGTGAACGCGTCTATTCTCCGTGGACAGATCTTGATACAATTATGCGTAAAGAGGGAATTCCGCTTTTTGCATTAGAGTCACAAGATCCGATCAGAGAATTTGACTTTTTAGGAATTACGATCCAATTTGAAATGTGCTATACAAATATTTTGCAGATTTTAGAGTTGAGCCAAATTCCTCTGCATTCATGTGACCGCGCGGAAAATGATCCGATTGTGATCGGTGGAGGTCCATGTGTCTATAACCCGGAACCTCTTGCGGAATTTTTCGATTTGTTTTATATCGGAGAAGGCGAAACTGTTTATGATGAACTTTTAGATACATATAAAAAATGTCGGGCAGAGGGAAGTACGAGAACAGAGTTTCTTGAACAGGCGGCCCGCATCGAAGGAATCTATGTGCCGTCATTTTATGATGCCGAATACAACGAGGATGGTACACTTCGATCATTTATACCGAATAATATATGTGCCCCTGCAAGTGTGAAAAAGCAGGTTGTTATGGATGTAACAGATACGGTATATCCGATGAAGCCGGTCGTTCCGTTTATAAAAGCAACTCAAGATCGCGTTGTACTTGAGATTCAAAGGGGATGCACCCGGGGATGCCGTTTTTGCCAGGCGGGAATGATTTATCGTCCCACAAGAGGGCGTAATGTAAAACGTCTGAAAGAGTATGCCAAAACGATGTTGACAAATACAGGACATGAAGAAATCTCACTTAGTTCCTTGAGTTCAAGTGATTATTCTGATTTGAAAGAACTTGTAATGTTTTTGATTGATGAATTCAAAGAAAAAGCAATCAATATTTCATTACCGTCTTTGAGAATCGACGCCTTTTCTTTAGATGTAATGAGTAAGGTTCAGGATATCAGAAAAAGCAGCCTTACATTTGCGCCCGAAGCCGGATCACAGAGAATGAGAAATGTAATCAATAAAGGACTTACCGAAGAAGATATTATGGGTGGCGCAAGTCAGGCTTTTGAAGGAGGATGGACAAAAGTAAAACTGTATTTCATGCTCGGACTTCCTACGGAAACCGAAGAAGATATGAAGGAGATCGCCCATTTATGTGAAAAGGTTGCCCGCAAATATTATGAAATCCCGAAAGATCAAAGAAACGGAAAATGTCAGATTACTGCAAGTTCCTCATTTTTTGTTCCGAAACCGTTTACTCCGTTTCAGTGGGCGCCAATGTGTACCGCTGAAGAATATACGAGACGTGCTCACCTTGTCAATGATGAATTTAAAGCGCAGTTAAATCGGAAAAGCTTAAAATATAATTGGCATGATGCAAATGTAACTGTTTTGGAAGGTATTATGGCAAGAGGTGACAGAAGAATCGGAAAAGTGATTGAAGAAGCTTACAGACTCGGATGCTTATTTGACTCATGGACCGAAAGTTTTCGAGATGATTTATGGGAGAAAGCTTTTTTGAACACGGGAATCGAAAAAGAGTTTTATACGCTTCGTACAAGAGATAAAAACGAACTTTTCCCATGGGATTTTATCGATACCGGGGTCAGTCGAAAATTTCTCAGAAAGGAATGGGAACGGGCAATGAATGCTGAGGTGACACCGAATTGTCGGGAACACTGTTCAGGATGCGGCGCATCAAAATTCGGAGGAGGTGTCTGTTATGAAGGCAAGAATTAAATTCAGAAAATACGGAGCGCTTCGTTTTATCGGACATCTTGATGTAATGCGCTTCTTCCAAAAAGTAATGCGCAGGGCTGAAATACCGATCGCCTTTACAGGAGGGTACAGTCCGCATATGATCATGTCGTTTGCGAGTCCTCTTGGAATCGGTCTCACAAGTGACGGGGAATATTTTGATATTGAACTGACTGAAGCGATCGACAGTAAAACGGCTGTAAAACGTATGAATGAAGTCAGTATAGAAGGAATTGAAATAATTAGTTTCAGAAAAATTCCGGATGATAAAAAACAGACGGGAATGACGATCCTTGCAGGGGCAGATTATCTCGTCTCTGTCAGAAAAGGAGCACTGCCTTCTGACTGGAAAGAACAGTTTTCCAAGTTTATGTCTCAACCGGAAATTCAAGTTATCAAACAGACGAAAAGAAGCGAGAGAATGGTTGACATACGTGCCCTTATCGATTCATGGGAGATTCGTGATGAACAGATCTATCTTCTTCTTGCAGCGGGAAGTTCGGAAAATTTAAAACCGGATCTTGTGATGGAAACATTTTTAAAATATGCAAATATTTCAGATGATGTACGATTTTTTTATCATCGCCTTGAGATGTATGCAGATGAAAGCGGCAACGGAGAAAGGAAGCTCATTCCTCTTGAAAATCTCGGAGAAGAAATCTGTATGAATTCAAAGACAGACCTGTAGTAAATCTGTAATGACATGGGAAGGATTTTGGTTTGAAACGAAAAATACTAATAGAAAAAAGCAAAAATAAAATACGGACATACCTTATTGAAGATGATGATATTGTTGAAATACATACCAGTATCAATGAAGAGCAAGTACCTCCGGGGAAACTAGGGGATATTTACATCGGGAAAGTGCAGAATATTGTCCAAAATATCGGTGCGGCATTTATAGAAATTACAAAAGGAGTAAACTGTTATTTTGATTTGAAAGATGCAGAAAACGCATATTTTACCCATAAATCCGGGAAAAAACCACTTTGTATCGGCGATGAACTTGTCGTACAGATCAGCCGGGAAGCGGTAAAAACGAAAGCGCCTACTGTAACTTCTCATTTAAGCTTCACGGGAAGATATGCCGTCTTAACTCATGGAAACACCCGGATCGGCGTATCTTCAAAAATTCCACGGGCGCTTCGGGATGAATTCAAAGACCGCCTGTCACGTATGAAAAATGAACAGTTCGGCATCATTATACGGACAAATGCAAAAGGCGTACCGTTTCAGGAGGTCGAAGACGAAATTGAACGTCTGAAAGAAGAATATAAAAAGTTGTTAAATACAGCATTGTCAAGAGTTGCTTTTTCACGTTTGAAATCGGCTCCTCCGACGTATATATCAGACTTAAAAAACGTATACATGGAAGGAATGGAAGAAATCGTCATAGAAGGAAAAGACTTGTATACGGAAATACAAGAATACTTTCTTACAGAATTTCCTGAAAAAGTAAAACTTCTCAGACTTTATGAGAATCCTGATTTTCCACTTTGCAAATTGTATTCTACAGAAACCGCATTGGAAAAGGCGTTGAAAGAGTTTGTATGGTTGAAAAACGGCGGATATCTTATTATCCAGCCAACGGAAGCTTTGACAGTCATTGACGTAAATTCCGGGAAGATGGCAGTAAAATCGAAAAACAGCGCCGGAGCGATGAAAGTAAACATGGAGGCTACTCAAGAAGCGGCGAAGCAGATTCGTCTGCGTAATCTGTCAGGAATCATTATTGTAGATTTTGTAAATCTTGAATCAAAAGAAGATACCGGGATATTATTAAAAGAATTCCGAAACTTTTTGTCGAAAGATCCGATTCCGACTACTTTGGTTGACATGACGATGCTCGGACTTGTAGAAATCACAAGAAAAAAAGTAAGAAAACCGCTTTATGAACAGGAAAATTATTTACAAGCAGAGATCGAGGCGTTATAATATTTTACCGAAAGCGCGCTGAAAATTGCGCTTACAAAAATTTTTCTCATTATTCATGAGAAGAGAAATGGATCGATAAATAAAAGCAGCGAAAAAGCGCTGCGTGAGTTCTACATTTGGAGGAAAGAAGATTGAAAAAAGTAGTAAAATTCGGGGGAAGTTCTCTGGCAAATGCAGATCAGTTCAAAAAGGTCGGAGCGATCATTACAGCAGATGATACAAGACGGTATGTTGTTCCGTCTGCGCCGGGAAAACGATTTCCAAAAGATACAAAAGTAACAGATATGCTCTATGCCTGTTATGAAAGTGCAGCCAACGGAGAAGATTTTTCAGAACAGCTTGATAATATTCACGCAAGATATCAGGAGATTATTGATGGATTGAATCTCGATTTTTCTCTTGATCTTGATTTTGTACAAATTAAAGAAAATTTCAGTAACAAGGCGGGAGCTGACTATGCCGCTTCCAGAGGAGAATGTTTAAACGGAAAGATCATGGCTGCTTACCTCGGCTTTGAGTTTGTGGATGCTGCCGAAGTTGTCCGTTTTAATGATGACGGTTCTTTCAATGATGAAGTTACGAATACTCTTTTATCCGAGCGGCTTCAGGATTGTAAAACAGCTGTAATTCCGGGATTTTACGGAGCAAAAAAAGATGGAACGATCGTAACTTTTTCAAGAGGCGGATCAGATATTACGGGATCTCTTGTAGCTTTGGCAGTACAGGCGGATCTGTATGAAAACTGGACGGATGTTTCCGGATTTTTGATCGCGGATCCCCGCATTGTAAAAAATCCGAAATCAATCGAAACAATTACTTATAAAGAACTTCGTGAACTTTCATATATGGGAGCGAGCGTGCTCCACGAGGATGCGATCTTTCCTGTAAGAAAAGCGGGGATTCCGATCAATATCCGGAACACAAATGCACCGCAGGATAAAGGAACATTAATTGTTGAAGGAACATGTCGTCAGCCGAAATATACGATTACCGGAATTGCAGGAACAGATGGATTTGTAGCAATCACAGTCGAAAAAGCAATGATGAATTCGGAAGTCGGATTTTGTCGGAAAGTTCTGCAGGTATTTGAAGATAACGGAGTTTCTATCGAACATATGCCATCGGGTATTGATACAATGTCGATTTTCGTAAACAAAGATGTCTTTGAGGAAAAAGAACAGAAAATCTTAGCGGATATCCATAAAGCGGTAAATCCGGATCATATCGAACTGGAGTCTAATCTTGCGCTTATTGCCGTAGTAGGACGCGGTATGAAATCAACAAGAGGAACTGCCGGCCGCATTTTCTCCGCACTTGCCCACGCACATATCAATGTCAAAATGATCGATCAGGGATCAAGTGAATTGAATATCATTATCGGAGTCAGACATGATGATTTTAAAAATGCGATCCGTGCGTTATATGAAATTTTTGTCCTTACCCAGATATAAAAATCTATATCCGTTTGTTTTTATTGGATTACCATTATAGGAAGAATATATCAAGAAAAATTTGTTAAAAAACCGCATAAGATCTATACTCAATAAACGCATCATTTTGATGCGTTTATGTGTGGAAAGGGAAATATACAATGAATATCTTATTCTTTTTAAAACCAAAAAGCGAAGTGGCTTATGTTCACGACTATGGCACTTTAAGACAGGTTCTTGAGACAATGGAGTATCATAAATATGCATCTATCCCAATGCTGAATAAATCGGGCGAATATGTCGGAACAATTACGGAAGGAGATCTTCTTTGGGGAATCAAAAGATATACGAATCTGAATTTGAAAGAGGCGGAAAATATATTTATACAAGATTTTCCACGAAAAGTAGATTATGTAGCCGTATCAATTAATTCAGATATGGAAGATCTTCTGCAAAAAGCAATGAATCAGAATTTTGTTCCTGTCGTAGACGACCAGAAGAAATTTATCGGAATTGTTACAAGAAAGAGTATTATGGAATATTGTTACGAAAAATTAAAAAATTTACCGGAAGACTATTGACTTGTTCCAGAATGATATGTTATATTCTAACAGTATGCCGCACAATGAGGTTCAAGTTCTGTAAAACAGACACCGTAATTGGCGAGTAATGATAATAGGAGGTGCTATATGTACGCGATTATAGCAACAGGTGGTAAACAGTACAAAGTAGCTGAAGGCGATATCATTAAAGTAGAAAAACTTGGTGTTGAGGCCGGAGAAACTTATACATTCGACCAGGTGCTCGCAGTAAACAGCGATAAGCTTGTCGTAGGTAATCCTACAGTAGAAGGAGCTACAGTTACAGCATCCGTAATCGGTGACGGAAAAGCGAAAAAAGTTGTTGTTTACAAGTATAAGAGAAAAACAGGATACCACAAGAAAAACGGACATAGACAGCAGTATACAGCTGTTAAGATCGACAAGATCAACGCATAATAACTTTTGTTATGATTGAGGTAACCGTTTATAAGACCATGCGGCATGAATATGCAGGGTTTGATATGTCCGGACATGCTGGATATGACGATATCGGAAAAGATATCGTATGCGCAGCGGTTTCGGTACTTGTCATTAATACACTGAATTCAATCGAGCGTTTTACGGATGATAAGACAAGTTGTGTTTCTGATGAAAACAGCGGAACTGTTGAATTTCGTTTCAAAGATCATCCATCGCATGACGCCGCACTATTGCTGGATTCCATGATTCTTGGTCTGGAAGATATAGAAGACAGTGAAGAGTATGAATCATACATTGACATTATTTTCAAGGAGGTGTAAGTACCATGATGAAAATGAATCTTCAGTTTTTTGCTCATAAAAAAGGAGTAGGTTCTACAAAGAACGGACGTGATTCCGAGTCTAAGAGACTGGGCGCCAAAAGAGCAGACGGACAGTTTGTAAAAGCTGGAAACATCCTTTACAGACAGCGTGGAACTAAGATCCATCCGGGTCTGAACGTAGGACGCGGAGGAGATGACACTTTGTTCGCTCTCGTAGACGGTGTAGTAAGATATGAAAGAAAAGGAAGAGATAAGAAACAGGTTTCTATCTATCCGGTAGCTGAATAATCGGACTTGACGAAAAGTCTTGCCGGAACTTTTCACTCGTATAACAGGCAGTATAAGCCCCAGACTTTTTGTCTGGGGCTTTTGTTTCTATACATGAGATAAACTTTTAATGAAGTTTTTCGGTAACAATTATCATTTGATTCTTCCTGATATACAAAGCAGGAAAGATAAAGGAGAAATTATGTTTGCAGACAGAGCGAAAATATATATCCGTTCCGGCAAGGGCGGAGACGGACATTGCAGTTTCAGAAGAGAACTCTATGTACCGAACGGCGGACCCGACGGCGGAGACGGAGGACGCGGAGGAGATTTAATCTTTGCAATCGATGAAGGATTAAATACGCTTGTAGATTACCGCCATAAACGAAAATATGCGGCAGGAGACGGAGAACCGGGCGGAAAACGGCGATGCCACGGAAAAGACGGGAAAGATCTTATCCTTTATGTTCCGGAGGGAACAGTGATCAAAGAAGCTGTGACAGGGAAAGTTATTGCCGATATGTCCGGCGATAACCGCAGACAGATTGTATTAAAAGGCGGAAAAGGAGGACTTGGAAACCAACATTTCGCCACATCGACAATGCAGGTTCCGAAATATGCACAGCCGGGACAACCTGCAAGGGAATTGGAAGTAAAACTTGAATTGAAAGTAATCGCAGATGTGGGACTGATCGGATTCCCGAATGTAGGAAAGTCTACTTTACTTTCCCGTGTGACAAACGCGGAACCCAAAATTGCCAATTACCATTTTACAACATTAAGTCCGAATCTGGGTGTAGTAGATCTTGAAGGTGCAAAAGGTTTTGTGATGGCAGACATTCCGGGACTGATCGAAGGAGCGTCTGAAGGCGTCGGATTAGGTCATGAGTTTTTACGTCACATCGAAAGAACAAAATTGATGATCCATGTTGTTGATGCCGCAGGCACAGAAGGCAGAGATCCGATTGATGACATTTATAAGATTAATGCGGAATTGGAAGCGTATAATCCCGAAATCGCAAAACGTCCTCAAGTGATCGCCGCAAATAAGACTGATCTTATTTTTGAGGCTGATGAAGATCCTACAGAACGTTTGAAAAAGGAATTTGAGCCGAAGGGCATCAAAGTTTTTCCTATTTCGGGAGTTACGGGAAAAGGTATCTCCGAACTGCTTTATTATGTCAGCGCTCAGTTAGAAACGATGGATCGCAAGACTGTTGTTTTTGAGCAGGAATATTTCCCTGAAGACGAACTTATCTACGAGGAACTTCCGTATACTGTAGAACTGGAAGACGGTATGTATATAGTCGAAGGTCCCAAAATCGAAAAAATGCTTGGATATACAAATCTTGATTCTGAAAAAGGATTTGCTTTCTTCCAGAAGTTTTTGAAAGAAACGGGAATCCTTGATGAGTTAGAAGCAAAAGGAATACAAGAAGGTGATACGGTGAAAATGTATGGTCTTCAATTTGATTATTACAAATGATTTTTTTTAAACAAGAGTGTTCACGAAAAAATATTCTTAAAAGGAAGGAGATAAATATGACTACAAAACAAAGAGCTTATCTGAAAAGTCTCGCGATGAAAATCGAACCTATTTTTCAGATTGGAAAATCAAGTATGAGTCCGGGACTGACAGAGGCTGTTTCAGAAGCTTTAGAAGCGCGTGAACTCATTAAGATCAGCGTGCTTAATAACTGCGGGGATGATCCGAGAGAATTGGCTGAGATCATCGCAGGAAGAACACGTTCTCAAGTTGTACAGGTGATCGGTAAAAAAATCGTTTTATACCGTGAAGGAAAAGATGATAAGAAAAAGATCATCCTGCCATTATGAGAATAGGAGTCATGGGCGGAACATTTGATCCGATTCATATCGGACACTTGCTTCTCGCAGAGTTTGCTTATGAAGATTTTAAGTTAGATGAAATCTGGTTTCTTCCGAATGGAAATCCGCCCCACAAGAAAACGGACGAAAGTAAAAAAGCTCTTGCACATCGAATTAAAATGATCGAACTTGCGATCAGTGATATGCCTCATTTTAAAATAGATCTTTCCGAAGCCGAAACAGATGTACATTCGTATACTTACAGTACTATGCAGAAATTTAATCGCATGTATCCCGAATGTGAATTCTATTTTATTTTGGGCGCAGATTCACTCTTTGCAATCGAAGAGTGGAGATATTTTAAGGAGATTTTTCCGACATGTACAATTCTTGCCGCTATGAGAGATGATAAGGATGTTCGTACAATGCAGGAACAGATCTCTTATCTCAAAGAGCGCTATGGCGCAAAAATCGAATTGCTCAGAGCGCCTCTTTTGGAAATCTCATCAACGACTATAAGAAAGCGAGCGGCAATGAGACGCGGCATACGTTATATCGTTCCCGATTCTGTTTCAAATTATATAAAAGAACATGAACTTTATCAAACAAACGAATTCTTATAACGGATATATCTGTATCCCTCCTCAATCGAATACAGATAAGCAGTACGCATAATAAGAAGGGGTAGGAATAAAAATGAAAGAAGAACTGCTTCATATAAAAAAGGAATTATCAAAAAAGTTAAAAAAAGAACGTTTCGAGCATACAGTCGGCGTTATGTATACATCTGCTTCGTTAGCTATGCGTTACGGGGCAAACATCGAAAAGGCAATGACTGCCGGACTGCTTCATGATTGCGGAAAATATTGTTCCGCAAAAGAGCAGTTAAAATTGTGTGAAAAATATAAAATAACGCTGACTGATTTAGAACACTCCATGCCTGCGCTGATCCATGCAAAACTGGGCGCTTATCTGGCTGAAAATGAATATGGCATTAAAGATAGGGAAGTGCTCGATGCTATCACTTATCATACGACCGGAAGACCGGAAATGACAATGTTGGAAAAAATTCTTTATATTGCAGATTATATTGAACCCAATCGGAGGGAAATTCCGGGACTTTCTAAAATTCGACAAATAGTATTTCAAAATATCGATCAGGCAATCTGTTTGTCTTCCGAACGAACTATACGTTATCTGGAAGATAACGGGAATAAAATTGATCCTATGACAATAAAAACTTATGAGTTTTACGGAGGAAAGTTATGACTCAGTCAAAAAAAATGGCACGTATCGCCTATGATGCATTGAATGAAAAAAAAGGTGAAGATATTAAAATCATAGATATTGCAGAAGTATCTACTCTTGGCGATTACTTTGTAATTGCTAACGGAAACAGCTCAAGTCAGGTGACAGCTCTTGTCGACAACGTGGAAGAAGAAATGCATAAAGCAGGATTCTCTCTTCGTCAGAGAGAAGGGCGCGCATCGGGAAGTTGGATACTGCTTGATTTCGGAGATGTGATCATTCACGTGTTTGATAAAGAAAGCAGAGATTTTTATAACATTGAACGTGCATGGAAAGACGGAAAAGAAATCACGGTAAAAGATCTCGATTAATTCAGCAGATTTCTGAAAATCTTAAAATGAAATCCTAAATACGCAGATTTTCTTGACAAGTAAACTTGGTATGATATAATTAAATCAACAAGTAAACTTGGCAAGATGGGAGGTATTATTATGGATAAAGAATCTGTTTTACAAAAAAGAAATCGTGCAGAGCACAGTTCGCTTCTCATCGTTTCAGCCGGGTTTTTGCTTTTGTGCACTTGTGAAGTGTTCGGAATTATTACCGGCAAACTCTGGATCGGACAAAGGGAAATTGTTTTTGGCGGAACACTCTTTTTCATCATGTTTTTAAGTCAGTTTGCTTTGAATTTAAAGTATTATTTGATTGATAAAAAGAAATGGCGGATTGCCGAGGGGATTTTACTGATCTTTTGTATCGGACTTACGATTTTCAGAATTTTGAATCCCGGACACTATCTTATGGAATTTCTTTAAGGTGAATTATGGAAAATGAATTAGTTTTAAAAAATAACTTAAAAGAGGCGCGTGCCAAGAAACAGATTTCACAAAGAGAGCTTGCAGAAATGGTAGGAGTATCCCGCAATACGATCAGCTCGATTGAAACAGGACAGTTTAATCCGACTGCAAAACTGGCGCTGATTATATGTATTGCATTGGATAAAAAATTTGAAGAATTATTTTATTTCTGATTGTTTTCAGATAAGAGTCGATTTCTTTTGGAAACCGGCTCTTTTTGTAACGGTGATAAACAGAAGTCCGGGTGACGGATCCGCAACTTCGATGACCGCTTACAATCCCGGAATGCGCCTTTGAACACTTCCGGTGACGTATTGATACAATTAATCATATAGCAATAATGGAGGTAAAAGATGCTAAGAATCAGTCAGCTAAAGCTCCCTGTGGAGCATACAGAAGCACAATTAAAAAAGAAACTTCTGAAAACAGCTCATATAAAAGAGCAGGATCTGAAGCAGTTTTTTATTAGAAAACGATCTGTTGACGGCCGGAAAAAACCGGAACTTTACTACGTATACACAGTTGATCTTATCGTTGCAAATGAAGAGCATGTAAAAAAAATTTCCAAAGGGAAATTACAAACTGTTCAGGAAAAAAACTATCATATTCCCGAACACGGCGCCAAAAAGCTCCGGAAAAGACCTGTTGTTATAGGAAGTGGACCGGCGGGCCTGTTTTGCGCGTATTTACTTGCCTTTGAAGGATACGAACCTCTTGTGATCGAGCGGGGCGCGCCTGTGAGAGAACGCCAAAAGGTTGTAGAACAATTTTGGAAAGACGGCATATTAAATACTGCCTCAAACGTACAGTTTGGAGAGGGTGGTGCAGGCACTTTTTCAGACGGGAAATTAAATACTCTTGTCAAAGATAAATTCGGACGAAATCGTTTCGTACTAGAAACATTTGTAAAATTCGGAGCCCCGGAAGAAATTTTATGGGAAAGCAAGCCTCATATAGGAACAGATATTTTAATCGAAGTGGTAGAAAGAATGCGAGAAGAAATTATCCGACTCGGTGGGGAATTCCTTTTTCATTCGCAGGTAACAGATATCCTTCCTAAAGAAAACTGTCTGATCGTAAACGGATGCCATCGGATAGAAACCGACGCTGCTGTCTTTGCCGTCGGACACAGTGCAAGAGATACATTTCAAATGCTTTTTGACCGGAATGTTGCAATGAAATCTAAATCATTTGCCATAGGTGTCCGCGCGGAACACAGACAGGATATGATAGATGAGGCGATGTATGGCAGAAAAGAAAGAGGCCCGCTTGGTGCCGCAGCATATAAACTGACAGCACAGCTTGAAAACGGAAGAGGAGTATACACGTTTTGTATGTGTCCCGGCGGATATGTTGTCAATGCGTCGTCCGAGCAAGGACGTCTAGCCGTTAACGGCATGAGTTATCATGACAGAGCCGGAGAAAATGCAAACAGCGCTGTGATCGTTACCGTAACAAAAGACGATTATGGATCTGATCATCCTCTTGCCGGGATGGAATTTCAAAGACGGCTCGAAAAAAAGGCATGGGAAGAAGGCGGCGGCAATGTTCCGATACAACGATTTGCCGATTTCTGCACAGGGACAATATCAGTAAAGACAGGAAATGTTACTCCGAACATAAAAGGGAAATATGTATTTGGCAATGTGCGCAATATATTTCCTCCGGAACTTGCAGAATCGATTGAATCGGGGATTCGTGCGATGGGGAAAAAGATCAAAGACTTCGATCATGATGACGTCATACTTTCCGGTGTAGAAAGCAGAACATCTTCACCTGTAAAAATATTCAGAAAAGAAGACTTTACTTCTTCTTTTCCCTGGATTTACCCGTGCGGTGAAGGAGCCGGATATGCAGGCGGCATTACTTCTGCGGCTATGGACGGCATGAAAGTTGCGGAAGCGATTATAAAAACCTTCTCTGCTCCCGATAGTGTCTGAATCTTCACAGAATTTTAAGGAACAATCTCTATACACATTTTTTAAATTGTGCTAAAATATATCGTTGTATTGTATCATCGCACTGATTATAAAGTGAGAAAATGGAAAAAATCAATACGATCAAAGAAATGTACAAAGAAGATCGTCCCTATGAAAAATGTGAAAAATTCGGAGCAGAGAATCTGACAGACACAGAACTTCTCGCAATTTTGATACGCACAGGGACAAAAGGGGAAAATTCATTAGAACTTTCACGAAAGCTTCTCTACAAAAACGGCTTTCATAATGGACTGGCAGGGATACACAAATGGTCTCTCGACGAATTGATACAGATTAAGGGGATCGGGAAAGTAAAAGCAATCCAGCTTGTATGTCTGTCAGAACTTTCAAAACGGCTGGCACGTACAAGCACAGTCGGAAAACTTGATTTTTCATCCCCGCGCACGATCGCCGATTATTACATGGAAGATATGCGTCACAGGACGAGAGAAATATTAAAATTAATCTTTTTAAATACACGCTGCAGATTAATAGGGGAGTGTAATGTTTCGGAAGGAACGATAGACAGTGCACTTGTATCTCCGAGGGAATTGTTTATCGAAGCATTCAAAAGAAACGCCTACGGAATCATACTGCTTCATAATCATCCCGGCGGAGATCCCACTCCGAGCAGAGAAGATGTAATGATAACAAGAAGAATTTATGAAGCCGGGGAACTGCTTGGCATCCGCCTTTTCGATCATATCGTTATCGGTGATAACTGTTTTGTAAGTATGAAAGAAAAAGGGTTTTTCGGAAAATAGCATACTGCGCAATATAAGATTGAAGTATACAGTTTTTATTAAGGGAGAGTATTTTATTTAAAGTAAGGGTTGGTTAATATGTTTGGAAATATATACGGACTTGATCTCGGCACATATGAGATCAAAGTATTTGATAAAAAGCAGGATAAGATTTGTCGGGAGAGAGACGTTATTGCAATTAAAAATAAAAAAAATATTTTTGCGATCGGTGACAAAGCATATGAAATGTACGAGAAGGCTCCTGATGATATCGAAGTTGTCTTTCCGATGAAAAGCGGTGTGATCGCCCGTTTTGATAATATGCAGACATTGCTCGGTACTTTGTTAAGAACAAAAAAACGTTCAGTCTGGGGATCGGAATACGTTGTTGCCGTTCCTACAGATGTTACGGAAGTTGAAAAAAAAGCTTTTTGCGACTTGGTTCTGCATTCAGAGGCAAAAGCAAAATCAGTCCGTATTGTCGAAAGAGGACTGGCTGATGCAGTCGGTTTAGGCATTGATATTTTTAGAGAAAAGGGAATTTTTATTGCAAACTTCGGTGGCGGTATTACAGAATTATCAGTTCTTTCATCCGGCGGACTTGTCTTAAACCGTCTTTTAAAAATAGGCGGTGATGATTTCGATTCTGCGATCACAGGACTTGTACGTCATAATAAAGAATTTCTCATAGGAAAGACAACTGCTGAAATGCTTCGTAAAAAATTCGGGGTTTTTGAGCAAAGCACAAACAGTACGATTACCGTGTCAGGAAGAGATCTTGTGACCGGTGTTCCTTCGCAGACCGATGTATCTATAGGAATTGTCCGCGCTGCAATAAAAGACCCCCTTGATGAATGCGTCCGTGCGATTAAACTAATGTTAGATAGAACGCCTCCGGATGTAAGAAGGGCAATCGAAGAAAAAGGAATTTATCTTACCGGAGGACTGACAAATTTAAAAGGACTTCCTACATACATAAGAGAACGTGTCGGTCTTCCTGTTACAACTGTTGACGAACCCGAATTATGTGCTGTGAAAGGACTTCAAAAGATCATTTTGGACAAGGAGTATTATAAAAAGCTCACTTATTCGATGTTAGACGAAGATTATAGGTGGTTAAGGTAATGAAAAAGAAAAATCAAATGTCTCATACAAACAGATATATCCTGCTTGGGCTTTCTATATTTTGTGTGCTTATGATGGTGCTTTCCTCTTTCTCTGACAAAGTCGGCGGTCCGTTTAAGACGGTTGCAAATGTTACGGTAATCCCACTCCAACAAGGGATGAATCAGATCGGTGGCTGGATGGGAGATATGAAAGACAATTTCTCAACGATGAAACAACTAAAATCAGAAAATAAAAAACTGAGGGAACAAGTTGATGCTTTGACAACAGAAAATAACTATTTACAGGAAGAGCGTTATGAATTTGAACGTCTTCAGGAATTATATAAACTGGATCAGAATTATGCCGAATATGAGAAAACAGCCGCCCATGTGATCGGGAAAGCCGCCGGAAACTGGTTCGGTACATTTACAATAGACAAAGGAAGTAAAGACGGTATTGAAGTCAACATGAATGTCCTTGCAGGAAGCGGACTTGTCGGGATCGTAACAGATGTAGGTCCTACCTGGGCAAAAGTACGCTCGATCATCGACGATTCTTCCAATATAAGCGCAATGGCGATTTCTACTTCGGATACATGTATCGTAAGCGGAGATATGGCGCTTATGGGAACAGGTCAGATCGCTTTTTCCCAGATGGAAAACAATGACAATGTAGTCGCTGTAGGCGATCAGATTGTGACGTCTTATATCAGCGATAAGTATCTTCAAGGTATTTTGATCGGTTCGGTCAGTGAAGTAAATGTAGACTCAAATAATCTGACGCGTTCGGGATACATTACACCGGCAGTCGATTTTAAAAATATTCAGGAAGTGCTTGTTATTACGACAACAAAAGCAGAACTTACAGGTGAAAACAAGACAGAATGAGTTTCTTTACAGACGGACATATAAAGAAAGGAATGAAGATTAAAATATGAAAAGAATGAAGGTCAAACGCATTTTTATAACGGCGCTTGTCATTCTCGTGGCATATGTACTTCAGTGTACGGTATTTCCGGTACTTGATATTGCCGGAATCAAGCCGAATCTTCTATTAATCGTCACTGCGTCATTTGGATTTATGAGAGGTTCAAAATCCGGAATGCTCGTCGGATTTTTATCGGGACTTTTGATTGATATACAATTTGGAAAGATGATCGGATTTTACGCTTTGATCTATCTTGTAGTTGGTTTCCTAAATGGCTTGTTTGAGCAGATGTTCTATGACGAAGATATTAAACTTCCCCTGTTTCTTATAGCGGTCAGTGACTTCCTTTATGGAATCACTATATATTTCTTCACATTTCTGCTAAACAGCGATTTTCGTTTTACCTACTATTTAAACCGGATCATCGTTCCTGAGATGATTTACACGATTGTAATAACGCTTGGAGTTTATCCGCTTCTTTTGTTTATCAATCATAAACTTGAAGCCGAAGAAAAAAGGAGTGCAAGTAAATTTGTTTAGAAGAATTATAGATCGAATAAAAGAAGCTGTTGAATATTTGATGAGTTCAAGGTTGATCGTTCTCATTATTGTCTTTTGCCTTACATCTTCGATATTGATCGGACGACTTTTTTATCTTCAGATCGTGCGCGGAGAAGATTACTTGGAAAATTATGAGCTGCAAATAAGAAAGACAAGAACTGTACCCGGAACCAGAGGCAATATTTTTGATCGTAACGGAGAAGTGATTGCTTACAATGAATTGGCTTATTCCGTGACGATCGAGGATATCATCCCTACAGACACTAAAACCGAAGATAAAAACAAAATATTAAATGATACGCTTGACAGTGTGCTTTCGATCGTTGAAGAAAACGGAGACAGTGTGATCGACAATTTCGGAATCATTCTTGATTCATCGGGTAGTTATCAATTCGCCGAGACAAACGAAACATCCAGACTTCGTTTTGTGGCGGATGTGCATGGAAAAAGTTTTATTGATGATCTTACAGAAAAAGAAAAAAATAAGACAGCCGAGCAGATCGTACATTATTTATGCAAACGATACGGATTGGATTATTCCGAACATGATGCCGCATATATTCTGAAAATGGTCAATATGCGTTATGCTATGGGACTGAATAGTTATCAGCAATGGCTTACAACCGTACTTGCTTCCGATGTCAGTGATGCTACGGCAGCGGCTATTATGGAAAATCAGGATTCCCTTCAGGGAGTAGATATTTCTGAGGATTCCCTGCGGCGTTATCCTGACGGTCAATATTTTGCATCGATTATCGGATATACGGGTCAGATATCGCAGGAAGAATATGATGATCTAAGCGATGATGAAAAAAAGAGATATTCTTTGTCGGATATTGTTGGAAAATCAGGCATTGAGCACACGTTCGATAGCGTTCTTCAGGGCGAAAAAGGTAAAACGACATTCTATGTAGATAATCTCGGGAAAGTAACCGATACTGTAAGTATGACAGATCCGAAAGCAGGAAATGACGTCTACCTTACGATCGATAAAAATTTACAGATTTCTGCTTATAAACTTCTGGAAGAAAAACTTGCCGGAATCGTTTTAAGCAAATTAAGCAATGTATTAGACTATGATCCTTCTGCGGAAAAAGATACGAAATATATTAAAATTCCCGTAGGAGATGCATATAATTCATTTATTGCAAATGAGATTATCGATATGAAAAAATTCGGAAGAACAGACGCAAAACCTGCCGAACAGGCTGTCTATAATACGTTTACTCAGAAAAAAGCCGAGATACTTTCCGAATTAATGGCACAGCTTCAGAACGAAAATGCTCCGGCATATAAAGATCTTTCAAAAGAAATGAAAGCTTATATGGACTATATATGCGATACTCTTCTAAAACAAACGACAGGAATCCTGATGTCAGACAAGATCGAAGCAGAAGATGAAACACAAATTGCCTGGGCAACGCAAGAGACAATTAGTTTGAACCGGTATTTAAATTATGCAATCTCCAAAAACTGGATCGATACCTCAAAGTTGGGAGACAGCGCTTATTCGAGTTCTGAAGAGATTTATAGCGGTGTTTTGGCATACCTTGAAGAATATTTAAAGGAAGACAGTAATTTCGACAAACTTCTCTACAAATATCTTATAAAATCAGGAAGTGTCACCGGCGCACAGATCTGTGCGATCGTTTATGAACAAGGCGTACTGCCAATGGATGAGAATGCGTATAACGGTCTTTTAAACGGAACGACAGACGCTTATGGCTGGCTATATGATAAGATTAAAACATTGCAGATTACGCCCGGGCAGCTCGCTTTAGAGCCGTGTTCCGGCGGAATTGTAGTTACAGATCCAAATAGCGGAGATGTTCTGGCATGTGTATCTTATCCGGGATATGATAATAACCGTCTGGCAAATACAATGGATTCCGCTTACTACAATCAGCTTAATACCGGACGTGCAAATATTTTCTATAACCGTGCCACACAGGAAAAAACAGCTCCGGGATCAACTTTTAAAATGATCTCGGCCACAGCCGGACTGGAAGAAGGGTATATTGACGCTTACACAACAACATATTGCAGCGGTTCATTTAATACGGTTACTCCGAGTCCGAAATGTTGGATCTATCCGGGAGGTCACGGAGCGTTGAATGTTGTTCAATCATTGCAGCATTCCTGCAACGTCTTTTATTATCAACTGGGATACAATATGGGAATCGATTCCAATGGAAACTATGACAGTGATCTTGGAACAGACAAGTTGAGAAAATATGCGGCTATGTATGGCTTAGACAGGAAATCCGGCGTAGAAATACCGGAAGCTGCACCGCAGATATCTGATGAATATTCGATTCAATCTGCAATCGGACAAGGTACGAACAACTTTACGGTAAGTCAACTGAACCGTTATGTAACCGCAGTTGCAAACAGCGGAACTGTTTATGATCTGACGCTTATCGATAAAACGACAGATGCGGCGGGAAATCTTATTAAAGATTATTCTGCAGAAGTAGACAGTACAATGGATGAAATCAATTCCAGCACATGGGATCTTATTCACCAGGGAATGGAACAGATGGTTGCAAGCTCAACCACTTTTACAGGCCTTGATTTTTCTATGGCGGGAAAAACCGGTACTGCCCAACATAACGAATTGCATGCCGACCATGTATTATTTGTAGGATATGCTCCGGCCGAACAGCCTCAATTATCGATTGCAGTCCGCATTACTTATGGCTATAATTCGGGATATGCATCAGAGATCGGCAGAGATATTGCAAAAGTCTATTTTAATCCTGAAACAGCCGGTGAATTAATTACCGGAAGCGCAGCTAATCTCGGAGAAGGAATTGCAGGAGACTAAAAGACGGGGGAATGACAATGAACAAACTTGTGACCATCAGAAGTAATCGATACGGATTAGATATTGAATTTGATTCCGAAACAGAATTCGATCAACTTCTTGAAGTTCTCGGACAAAAATTCAAACAATCCGGGCGCTTTTTTAAAGATGCACAGATGGCGCTTAGTTTCAGCGGACGCGAACTGACGCGAGCAGAGGAAGATCGTGTTCTTGCCGTCATAAGAGAAAATACACAAATTGAAATTTTGTGTATTATCGAACCAAATGATAAAAATGAGATGATGTACAGAAGCGTAGTAGAACAAAGTCTTTCAGATATCTATAAAAAAGAAGGAATTTTCTACAAGGGGACTTTAAGAAAAAGGCAGATATTAGAGGCAGAAGAAAGTATTGTCATACTAGGTGATGTAGAACTTGGTGCAAAAGTAATTGCAAAAGGCAGTGTGATCATAATCGGTACGTTATATGGATCTGTCTGTGCCGGAGCATCCGGCGATACGTCGGCGTATGTCGTAGCACTTTCTATGCAGCCTAAATATCTCAGCATCGGAGATATCGTAGCAAAACGTCAGATCATTTATCAGGAGAGCTTAAATATTAAAGGCCCCAAAATCGCCGTGATCGACGGAAACCGTATCTATCTTGATCCCCTTACGGATTGAGACAGGACATATGTAGGAGGAAAAGCATCATGGGAGAAGTAATTGTCATTACATCAGGAAAAGGCGGAGTCGGTAAAACGACAACGACAGCAAATATCGGAATCGGTCTAGCAAAACTCGGGAAAAAAGTTATAGTGATTGACACAGACCTCGGCCTTAGAAATCTGGATGTCGTATTAGGGCTGGAGAATAGGATCATTTATAATATCGTGGATGTCATAAACGGCAACTGCCGGTTAAAACAGGCATTGATAAAAGATACTCAGTTTCCGGAGCTTTGCCTGCTTCCATCTGCCCAAACGAAAGATAAGTCTGCGGTTTCCCCGGAACAGATGAAAAAACTTATCGAAGATATTCGGAGTGATTTTGATTTTGTTTTACTGGATTGCCCAGCGGGGATCGAACAAGGATTCCAAAATGCAATAGCAGGCGCTGAACATGCTGTTGTTGTCACGACCCCGGAAGTTTCTGCCATTCGGGATGCCGACCGCATTATCGGACTTCTGGAAGCGTCGGGTATTCGCAAAACAGATCTTTTGATTAATCGGCTGCGGATCGATATGGTCAAGAGAGGCGATATGATGTCCGTAGACGATGTCACCGAAATCCTTGCCGTAAATCTCCTCGGAGTAATTCCCGACGATGAACAAGTCGTTATTGCAACTAACAGAGGAGAAGCCGTTGCCGGAGAAGAATGTCTGGCCGGAAGATCCTACATGGATATCTGCCGCAGACTGACAGGAGAAGACGTTCCGGTCAACGACTATTCAAAATCAGAAGGTTTCTTCGGAAAAATAGCGCAATTTTTTCATAGAAATCAGGAGGAAAACCGATGAGTGTTCATTCAGTTTCGATCGCCAAATACCGGCTGAAGAATCTGCTTGCCGCAGACAGAATGCACTGTACGGCAGATTTGACGGAACAAATGAAAAATGACTTATATCATGCGGTTTCAAAATATACGGAAATCAATCCCGCATATTTTTCAATCGATATTACACGCAGCGATATACATATAAAATACATGGGAGAAGATCGTTGAAATTTTTAATCAATCATATTAAACAGCAATATCATATAAAAGATTATAAATTCGGACTTATTATTTCAGTAGTTGCAATTTCTGTCATCGGTATCATGATGGTCGGAAGCGCTAAACCGGATTTTATGACAAAACAGATCATGGGGGTGATCCTTGGGTTCGGAGCAATGGTTGTTGTCTCTTTGATCGACTATAAATGGATCATGAATTTTTATTGGATACTTTATGTTATAAATTTGATTCTTTTGATCGCAGTAAAAATTCCAGGATTAGGTCATTCGGCAAACGGGGCGCAAAGATGGATCAACCTCGGGTTTATGCAGCTTCAGCCTTCCGACTTGACAAAAATACTTCTTATTATTTTTTTTGCCAGATTTTTTTCTGACAGAGAGCTTAAGATCAGCAGCCCCAAAGTAATCATTCAGTCTGTTGCGCTGCTTATTCCGTCGCTCATCCTTATTGTGACACAGCCGAATCTTTCCACTACAATCTGTATCGCAGCGCTTTTTTGTGCTCTCATTTTTCTGGCAGGATTAAATTACAAATTTGTCGGAACAGTTCTTGCGATTACGATTCCTGCCGTTGCGATCTTTCTTGCCGTTGCGGTGCAGCCGAATCAGCCTTTTTTGCATGACTACCAGCAGGATCGTATTCTTGCCTGGTTAGAGCCGGAAAAATATGCGGATGATGAATCATATCAACAGTTAAACTCTGTTATGGCAATCGGTTCGGGTCAGCTTTCGGGAAAAGGATACAATAACGATGCCACAACTTCAGTTAAAAACGGAAATTTTGTTTCCGAACCGCAAACAGATTTTATTTTTGCAATTATCGGAGAAGAATTAGGATTTGTGGGTTGTTGCGGAGTCATATTTTTGTTATTATTAATTGTAATACAATGTATCTTAATAGGTTTAAAAGCGAAAGATACGGGAGGACGCATTATCTGCGGCGGCGTAGCCGCACTGATTGGCATTCAAAGTTTCATCAATATCAGTGTGGCAACTTTGATTCTTCCGAACACAGGTCTTTCGCTTCCCTTTGTCAGCTACGGACTTACATCCGTCGTATGTTTCTTTATGGGAATCGGACTCGTTTTAAATGTCGGATTACAGCCTAATAAGTATCAATAAGGAGAATGACAGCTATGAATATCGGATTGATCGCGCATGACGCAAAGAAAAAATTAATGCAGAATTTTTGTATCGCTTATCGTGGAATACTCAGCAAACACAGTTTGTATGCAACGGAAACTACAGGAGCACTGATCGAGAGCGTAACAAACCTTAATATCCATAAATTTCTTCCGGGACATCTCGGTGGAATCCAACAGCTTTCCTCTCAGATTGAAAGCAATCAAATTGATTTGTTTATCTTTTTCAGAGATCCGCTTACTCCACGCTCTCACGAGCCGAGCGTAAGTGATATTGTAAAAATGTGTGATATGTACAATATTCCGGCAGCTACAAATATCGCAACTGCCGAAGCTCTTATACTGGCACTTGACAGAGGAGACTTAGATTGGCGTGAAATGTACAAATAATACATCTAATACATCAAAAAATAAATGGTAGGAATAAAATGAAGGGAAATCATTATTCAGATAACAGGCGCAGACGCCGAAAACCTATTTACGTAAAAAAAAGACGGCGCCGAAAACGAACTTCTACAGTAATTGCGGTTCTTCTGATCTGTCTTATACTAATTGCAGGCGCAGGCGCTGTCGGATTTTTCATATTGCAGGAATATTCAAAAGATCATATCCGGCAATATGAGTTTGCATCATATAATAAAAAGCAATACACAGGAGAACTTTTCGCTGAAGATCTCTGTGTTGCTTCAGAAGATGTATCTCTTGACGGCGTTGAAGCAGATCCGGGATTTCACGGTGAAGGACTATTCAATATAGCAGATTCTCAGATCAAATACGGATACAAACTGTTTGACAAATTATATCCTGCAAGTACAACGAAAGTTATGACTGCTTATCTTGCTTTAAAATATGGAAATTTGGATGACGTTGTAACGATGAGCGCCACTTCCACGAATTTTAATTGGGATGAGTCTACCTGTGGTCTTTCTGCCGGAGATTCCCTGACTTTGTACGATCTCATATGCGGTCTGCTCTTACAATCCGGAAATGACTGTGCGGCCGCTATTGCGGAGCATATATCGGGAAGCCAGGAAGCTTTTGCCGAATTAATGAATACAGAAGCAAAACAACTTGGAGCGACAGGAACTCACTTTGTAAATCCTCACGGACTTCATGACGAAAATCATTACACAACAACATATGATTTGTATTTAATGTTTAATGAAGCATTAAAGGATCAAGCTTTTCTCGATATTATTTCTATGAACTCATATACGGCAAAAGTTACCTCGGCAGACGGAACTTCGTATACTCCTACATGGCAGGCGACGAATTATTACTCAGCCGGAGAAGCGACGCCGCCTGACGGGATACACGTATACGGAGGAAAAACCGGAACAACCGATCAGGCAGGAAACTGTGTAATTTTATATGAAAAAAACACCGCAGGAGAACCGTATATTTCCGTTATCATGGGCGCTTCTGACAAACCGCTTCTTTACGAAGAAATGAACGAACTGCTTGATGCAGGAATGAAATAGATCCCCGAAAGTGTCAAAAGACATCTTTCGGAATCGCAAACGATGCAAGTTTTCGGACAAATCTGAACTTTGATCTGCCGCCGTTATAAAAAATACAACACCCCGTAAAAATGAAATTTCCGATAAATAATTCGATCATATCATTTTACGAGGTGTTTTTCTTTTATTCTGACATTGATTTGATTCTGCCAAAAAGACTGATCAAGTATAAGCCGCACAAACCTACTAGCGTATAAATGATCCTGGAAAGCCAGCTCATATTCCCGCATATAAATGCCACCAGATCAAATCTGAACACCCCTATAAGAAGCCAGTTTACGGCGCCTATAATAACGAGTGTCAGAGCTGTATTGTCAAACCATTTCATGTTATTTCCTCCTTTATCATCTCAATATTTGTAACAATTCAGCTACCAATATTTTTTATTATGTCCATAAAAAGTGGAAATATACTAAAAAAAATGATATACTAGCAACGCCAGAAAAAAGCAGGAGGTGTATACTGAATTGTCATCCAAAAAAAATAATTCAGTCAATATAAAAAAATATAAAACAAAAAGAGAATTCAATCTCGGTATCTTTCTTTTTGCAATCGTGTTTATTTATTTGGTTGTAACAATTATTTTGTATTTTACTGGAGACCGGATCTCTGTTTATGAAGTACGGGAAGGCAGCATTGTGAAAGATAATTCTTATACCGGACTTATTATTCGTAAAGAGACGGCTGTAACTGCCGAATCATCCGGTTATATAAGCTATTATCAGGCCGAAAACAGTAAGATCAAGCGCGGAATGAATATTTATGCCCTTTCCCCTGAAAAGCTTGATACAAGCAGCAAAACAGACTCCACACAGGGAGAACACACAGAAGGTCAGTCCATAACAGTAAATCCTGAAGTCAGTTCTGCGATTACCCTTCAAATACAAAATTTTATCGAAGGGTATCGTGCAAATGATTTCGGTTCGGTATATTCGCTGAAATCTGAAATCACTACAATGCTTCAAAACGAATTCAGCGCGACCCGAACAGAACAACTTGGAGCAGTGATTGCCGCAAGCGGTCTGGATGTGTTGTCTTATCAGGCACAGCAGGATGGCATTGTAGCCTTCACAGTCGATGGATATGAAGGATTGACTACTGAAACATTTACTGAATCTGCTTTTGATAAAACAAAATATGAAGTTTCTTCTTTATCCGATGAAACGAAAGTTAAAGCAGGAGATCCTGTTTACCGGATGATCACAAGTGAAGATTGGTCGGTTATCGTTCCTCTTTCAAAAGAAACAGCTATAAAGTTAAAACATGAAGATGTATCCGGAATAAAAGTACGGATGGACAAAGACAGCGAAACTCTTTGGGGAAAACTTACTGTTATCGAACGGCAAGGAAAATATTACGGTCAGCTTGATTTTGATAATTCAATGATAAGATATGCCGAGGAAAGATTTTTAAATATAGAATTGATCATGGAAGATGAAAGCGGATTAAAAATCCCGAAATCTTCTGTAGTTAACGAGAAATTTTTTATCATTCCGAAAGAATACATTACGACAGGCGGAAACAGCAGCGCAAGCGGTGTAATGCTTGCAAAAGAGAATGGGAGCGCCGTATTTCACGCCGTAAATATTTATGACATTTCTGAAAATGGAGACGTTTTTGTCAGCAAGCAGGATTTAGAAGATGGAAGCGTACTCGTTAAACCGGAGTCATCCGATACATTTGTAGTCGGAAAAACAAAAAATCTGCAAGGTGTATATAATATCAATAAAGGATATGCCGTATTCAGAAAAGTAAGTGTTCTCTGTGAAAACGACGAATATTATATCGTGCAGGAAAACGAACCGTATGGTCTTTCTAATTATGACCATATCGTGCAGGAAGGTTCAAGCGTAAATTCAAATGATGTCGTATTTCAATAAAATCTAAAAAATAAAACTTTTAACTATTCGGAAAGAGGAGAAATAAAAATGCTTAAAGAAAATCTAAAGACGGTGGAAGAACGAATACAATCGGCATGTAAAAAAGCCGGAAGAAAACGAGAAGAAATTACTCTGATCGCCGTAAGCAAAACGAAGCCTCCTCATATGCTTCAAGAAGCTTACGATCTCGGAGTGCGAATCTTCGGCGAGAACAAAGTTCAGGAAATTCGTGAAAAGTATGAAGTCTTGCCAAAAGACATTGATTGGCATATGATCGGACATCTTCAGACAAATAAGGTAAAGTATATTGTCGATAAAGTAAAATTGATCCACTCTGTCGATTCTTTTAAGTTAGGAGAAGTAATCGAAAAAGAAGCTGCCAAACAAAATCGCATAATCGATATTTTACTTGAAGTGAATGTTGCTCAGGAGAGCAGTAAATTTGGATTAAAGACAGAAGAAGTTATTCCATTAATGGAAAAATTTTCGCAATTACCACATATACGTGTAAAAGGGCTTATGACAATAGCTCCATTTGTCGAAAATCCAGAAGAAAACCGTGCAATTTTTGCAGATTTACATAAATTATATGTTGACATTAAGCAAAAAAACATTGATAATGGTACTGTGAGCATACTTTCAATGGGGATGACCAATGATTATGAAGTTGCAATCGAAGAAGGAGCAACTATGGTCCGTATCGGAACAGGAATCTTTGGTGCCAGAAATTACAATATCTGATGTAAGATCTGGGATGAAAGTATAACATGGCAGAAGACTTGTCCGACAGAATAGCTGTAGTCTTAGAGCCGTGAAAATAATAAAATTGCGCGAGCATATGCAGCGCAAGATAGGAGTGTAAAAAATGGGTGTATTTGATAAATTTCTGGACATTATGAAACTGAACGACGATGATTATGATGATGATTTTTATGATGAAGAAGATGAATATTTCGACGATGAGGAATTTGATGAAAAACCTGCCCGTCGTTCTTTGTTCGGAAAGAAAAATACGAAGGAAGAATCTTTTGATGATTTTGATATGGAAGAGGAAAAGAAATTTCAGCCTGCTTCCTCAAGCAAGGTGACTCCGATGAGACATCCTGCATCCAGAAAGGGTGGAAATATGGAAGTTTGTGTTGTAAAACCAAGTTCTGTTGACGATTCCCGCGAAATAACAGAGACATTGCTTTCAGGACGCACTGTTATCCTGAATCTTGAAGGTATGGATCTTGAACTTGCTCAGCGCATCATTGATTTTATTTCAGGCGCCACATTTGCAATTAACGGTAATCTTCAGAAAATTTCAAATTACATATTCCTTGTAACACCGACAAATGTTGATATTTCCGGTGATTTACAAGATCTTCTCGGCGGTTCGATGGAAACACCGAGTGTGAAAGGAAGATATTAATTCAGATATGGGAAGCGGCAATCTTGAGAAAGATCAGTATCTTCTGGAAAAGCGTTTTATTGAATTATCCAGAAATGCATATCAAAGAGATTTTATCACATACTCTGATTTTCTGAATCTAAATGAACAAAATATACTGCATACGCTGCCGAAAGAAAATTTGTTTACACAAATACTTACTTTCGGCGGATATGGCATGGCAGAGCGTCAGATGGCTGCATTTATCCCTGATGCTCTTTATTTGCGTTGCGGAAAAAAGGAGCTCGATCCTGCTTTGATAAGATATCCTTTCAAAGCTCTTCAGGTCCTTCCGTTAAACCGAAAATTTTCAGAAGATCTCACACATAGAGACTATCTGGGATCAATTCTTAATTTGGGTATTGACCGGTCAAAAACCGGAGACATTCTTATTGAAAATAATACAGCGATTTTATTTGCACATGATGATATTGTATCTTTTTTATGCAGTGAGCTGACACGGATTCGGCACACATCGGTCAAAACAGAAGAACTTCCTTCATTTGACATTCAATATACGCCCAAATATGAAGAACTCACGGGAACCGTTGCGTCAGTTCGACTTGATAGTTTATTATCACTTGCATTTTCATCTTCCCGGACAAAACTTAGCGGATTGATTGAAGGCGGAAGAGTCTTTGTTAACGGGAAACTTATTACAAGTAATGGCTACCAGCCAAATGAAGGTGATCTTATCTCTGTTCGCAAAATGGGAAAATTTCGTTTTGCAGGAATCGGAAATAAAACCAGAAAACACAGAATATACGTCAGGATACAGAAATATATTTAGAGATGGAGAAACACAATGGCTTTGCAAAAAGAAAATCCGAAATTTCGTTTATTTAAAAGCTATATTATAGCATTTTTTTGGATAGGAACAGCAATTTTTATAGATCAGATTACAAAATATTTTGCAGTGGCGTATCTGAAAAATAATCATGCAAAAGTTTTGATAGACGGTGTTTTTGAGCTTCAATATCTTGAAAACCGAGGTATGGCTTTTGGAATACTTCAAAATAAACAGTTTTTATTTGTCGTTGGCGCTCTGGTTATATGTGGAGCGATTCTCCTCATATACGGGAGAATTCCATATACAAAAAAGTATATGCCTCTTCGTATCTGTTCGATCCTTTTGATCGCCGGGGCTGTCGGAAATCTGATCGATCGGGTAAGACTAAATTATGTTATCGATTTCTTTTATTTTAAATTAATCGATTTCCCGATTTTCAATGTGGCAGACTGCTATGTTGTCGTGGCATGCATTATTTTCGCTTTTTTGATTTTATTTTATTATAAAGAAGACTCTGATTTTGATTTTCTGCGCAAACAAAAAAATCGGATTTGATCAGATAAAATCAGTCTGCACTGCAATTTAACCTATAAAACAGAAAGGTTCGTATATTATGGAACAGATTAAATTTACAGCCGATCGCAGCGGGGAAAGGATTGATAGATTTTTGAGTGAAAATCTTGAGAACCTTTCCCGTTCTTATATTCAAAAACTGCTAAAAGACGGCAAAATTTCCGTCAATCAAAGCTCGGTCAAACCCAACTATAAAATCAGTGAAAACGATAAGATCGAAGTTTTTATTCCAGATCCTGAAGTATTGGATATTCTTCCCGAGAATATTCCGCTTGATATTTTATACGAAGACAGTGATATCCTTATTGTTAATAAACCCAAGAATATGGTCGTTCATCCGGCGCCGGGGCATTATGAGCACACTCTTGTAAATGCAGTAATGTATCACTGCAAAGATAATCTGTCCGGAATTAACGGTATACTTCGTCCGGGAATCGTACATCGAATCGACATGGATACAACAGGTTCGCTTTTGATATGCAAAAATGATAAGGCGCATCAGATCATAGCAGAACAGCTAAAAGAACATTCGATTACCCGACGATATCATGCGATCGTTCATGGAAAGATAAAAGAAGATAACGGAGTGGTAAACGCTCCTATCGGAAGGCATCCCATTGATCGAAAAAAAATGAGTACGAAAGCAAAGAACGGAAAACATGCAGTTACCCATTATACCGTCCTGCGCAGATTTAAAGATTATACTTATATCGAATGCGAACTGGAGACAGGACGAACCCACCAGATTCGTGTTCATATGGCAAGCATTGGACATCCCATTCTAGGAGACAGTATGTATGGTCCGTCAAAATGTCCGTTTAAACTTCAGGGTCAGACATTACATGCAAAAGTTCTTGGAATCACTCATCCTTCCACAGGGAAATATATCGAAGTCGACGCACCTCTTCCGGAATATTTTAATAAACTTCTCAAACAATTAGAAGAACGCTGATTTTGTTGAAGGAAAAAAGAAAAGAAAATAGAAATTTGATTGTATTTTTCTTTGTTTTTAGTTATAATACTCACATATAGTTCATTTGTATATGTATTTTTTATGCAAAATCACATATTGTTGACGTAAAGGAGAGTGACCTTAAATGAAAACAAATACGATCATTACTATTGGAAGAGAATTCGGAAGTGCCGGCCGGGAAATCGGATATAAAGTAGCCAAAGAATTCGGAATCAAACTTTATGACAAAGAAATGCTGGCCCGTGCAGCAAAAGAAAGCGGAATCTGTGAAGAAATATTTGAATCACATGACGAAAAACCTACAAGCAGTTTTCTCTATTCACTAGTAATGGATACATATTCAATGGGATATTCCGGAAACACCTATACAGATATGCCGATCAATCATAAGGTTTTTCTTGCACAGTTTGATGCAATCAAAAAAATCGCAGATGAAGGACCTTGTATTCTTGTCGGAAGATGTGCAGATTATGCACTTGAATCATATAAAAATGTAGTAAGCGTTTTCATTCATGCCGATCTTGATGCAAGAATACGCCGTATTGCAAGGATCTATAATCTGACGGATGCGAAGGCAAAAGATATGATCTTAAAAACAGATAAAAAACGAGCAGGTTATTATAATTATTATACAAATAAAAAATGGTCCGACTCAAAAAGCTACGAACTTTGTCTTACAAGTTCCGAACTTGGCATAGACGGAACGGCGAATGCGATTATTGACTATGTAAAACTAAAAGAAAGTATTGCGAAAGAAAGCAAACGAATTTAAATAAAGAAACTTAGAATAACTTAAAAAGCCCGAAAACTATAAAACCGATCTTGAAATTAAGATGATGTTTTATGATTTTCGGGTTTTTATTGTGTAATTTCATAATTTTTATTCATTGATTTTAGTTGATTTGTGTAGTATCATTAAAATAATAGGTAATTTTTGTATGAAATAACGAAAAAGGAGCGGGAACATTTTATGAAAAAGCTGAAACTCTTTAGGAAAATCAAAAGCATATTGAGCATTTTGCTCATATCACTACTTATCATACCTCTATGCAGCGGTATCGGAATTCATGCCAAGGAAAAAAACACAGAATCAAACGAATATAAAATTTATCCGATTCCTCATTCTGTTGTATATGATAACGAACAATTTGTGATGTCAGATAGAGTTCATGTTGTCTTCGAGGAAGGTATAGATAAAGCTACACAGAACTTTTTGGAAGAAGTTATAACAGACTATGGGAAAACAGTTGTACATTCTGAAGAGATCGTCAACGGAGAAACTACGATCCTGTTGGGAATAAAAGGTTCCAATGGAAAAGCGGACAGCTATATCAATAAAAATACAACGATTAAAACGTCTGATCTTTTCAATCGAACTGATTCATATATACTTAGCGCCAAAGAAAATATTATCTCAATCGTAGGAAAAGATACCGACAGTACATTTTTCGGTATCGCTACGTTACAGATGATGCTTACATCTTATGAAGATCCAGCCCTTCGCAGCGTACAGATCGAGGATTTTTCTGACATACAATATCGAGGATTTATTGAAGGCTTTTACGGAGGGTGGGATTATAAATCACGGGAAAGCCTTATGAGATTTGCACGTGATGTTAAAATGAACCATTATATTTATGCATCAAAAACTGATCCTTATCATACATCAAAATGGGGAGAACTTTATCCGCAAAGCGAAATCGATCAGATACAAAAACTTGTAAAAGTAGGTGAAGAGACAAAATGTTACTATACATGGTCCGTACATATTTCGGGATTTTTCACCAATTTAGATACATCGAATGAAACCGCCTATAATGAACGGTATCAGAAACTACTTGCAAAATTCCGTCAGCTTTATGACGCAGGCGTTAGAAAATTTGACATTTTAAATGACGACTTCGGACAAGGAACTCATGAAGATGTAGTAAATCTTTTAAATAAGCTGACAAAAGAATTCATTATTCCAAACAACTGCAAGCCGATCACTTACTGTATGCAGGGATATAACAAAGCATGGTCAAAAGAGGCTGAATTAAGTGCATTAAAAAAACTTGACAAGTCAATTATCCTATATTGGACAGGTGATGACGTAAACTCGCCGATCACACAGGAAACAATCGATTATGTTTCAGAGAAAACAGGACACAAAGTTTGTTTCTGGCTGAATTATCCGGTAAACGAACATGGAAAATCAGGACTTTATCTTGGAGATATCACACATTACGCCCGCGATGGCATAACAGGACTTACAGGAGCTGTCTCAAACCCTTCCCGCTTTGCACAGAGTAATAAAGTCGGTCTGTTCCAGCTTGCATCACTATTCTGGAACAATACTAATTACACTGCAAACGCGCAAACTGTTTGGCAGGATGCATTCCGTTATCTTGAACCTGAAGTACAGGACGCTTACTTTAAAATTGCATCTAATGTTGCAAACTGTCCTCGTTCCGTACGTGTACCGCAAGGCTTTCCGGAATCAGAATATCTGAAAGAAAAGCTTGAAAATGTTACAGCTAAAATCAGTAATGGAGAGAACTTGAAAAATGATAAAGAAACGGCAGCTTTAAAATCGGAATTTGAATCTATTCTTGCTGCAATCGAAACATTTAGATCAACATGTGACAATGCTGATTTAAAATCAGAATTAGATCCATGGCTGAAATCACTGCAAGATATCGCTTCAGGCGGAAAGGCAATTATCGAAAGTATCATTGCTATTCAAGAAAAAGACATAGATACAGCTTGGGAAACGTTTGCAACAGCAGGCAAGGCGCTACAAACATGGAATACATATCCGACAGCAGAAGGAGTAAAAGAAGGCGCAGAAGCAGGAAGTAAACGTATCCAACCGTTCGTATCGAAAGCAGCCGCAACGGCAAAAAATAAATTAACACCGTTTTTCGATCCTGATAATACGAATGTAATTCCTTCGTTTTATGCAGTTCTTGCAGGTGTAAAACGAACAGATGATACTGTTTCCGCAAAATTATTTGACAAAGATCCATCAACTGCCGGCGAATGGAATCAAAACCAAAAGATAGGAGATTACTATGGCGTAGATTTAGGTCGTGTTATCCCTGTAACAGATATTACAATTCTTCAGGGAGCATCAGAAACTGATCATGACTATTTCCACAATTTCGTTTTAGAATATTCTGAAACAGGTGAAGACGGTTCATGGGTCACAATTCAGGAGTACAAAGAAACAGATGAATCACATAAAATAGAAAAAACAGGGTTAAACATAAATGCACGCTATGTGCGTCTGCGTCTTACCAAGACAGGAACGACAACTCCGAACAAAGCAAATTATTGGACAAAAGTACGCGAATTTACAGTAAATAAGAAATTTACTGACGGGGAACGTATTTATACAAATATTGAAAAATTAAAAGAGACTCCGATCCACATTTACGAAAACGAATTTCGTATAAGAGACATTAAGGATTTAGAATTAAAACCGAATGAATATGTCGGTATCAAAATGACCTCCCTTGTCTCAGTGTCTGATATTTTTTCCGAATCAGACGAATTTGAAAAAGCAAAAATACAATATTCAACAAATGGAATTGAATGGACAGATGCGAAAAATTTCAAAGGGCCACAACCGATGCGATATGTCCGTCTTGTCAATCAGACAAATGAAACGCTAAAAGGATCATTGACAAAACTAGGTATTTCCGTAAATAATCTTAAGATCACACCGAAGATGAGCGAAACAAGTTTTACAAATCCGCTTAAAGAAGGTACGTGGGAGAATATGTTTGATGGAGATTTTACAACCCATGCCTGGACGAATCAGGGTCAAAATAATGGCGGATACATTATTATAGACCTCGGAACTTCAACACCGCTTTATGATGTTACAATCGTCACAGCGGATGGAAAACCTCATTTATACGATGCAGATATACAAATCTCCTCTGATAAAAAAGAGTGGACCACGATCGCGTCTGTAAAAAATGACAATACAAAAGTGGAACCTCCCTATCGTTATGTAAGAGCAAATGCCCAGGGAGCTAAGAGCAGATATCTTCGTATTCTCGTAACAGATGACGTTATCGGTAAATATGATAATCCGTTCCTTTGTATCAAAGAAATTGAATTTAACAAAAATATTGAAGAAAATACAAGTACATATCCGATTGCTTCGAGTGCAGAAGGTAATCTTGAAAAATGTATCGATCAGGATCTGTCCACTGTATTTACAACAGAAAACAAAACTGCCGGATGGCTGGAATATAAACTGACAGACAATACAAAATTAAAATCGTTCTCTATTTTGCAAGATGTACATACTATTTCCGAAGCTAATGTAAAGGTACGAACCGGAACTGATAAATGGAAAGACTTAGGTACATTTGATAAGGGAACAAAAACTTTTGATGTATCAGAATATGACAATATTTTCGCGATTCGACTTGAATGGGCAGAGGGAAAAGCGCCTTCTATATATGAAATTTATACAAACGAAGATGAAAAACAAAATACAGATGATATCGGAATCTATGTAGAACAAATCATCGATACAGAAGCAGATTCCGAAAAACCAAAGCCTGAACAACCTGAAATCCCGGATTCAGAAAATCTTGCTATAAACCGTCCGGTAGAGGTATCAGGAACCGAGCTTGACAGAGATCAAAAAGATTTTGCCGTGGACGGGAACCGTGAGACAAGATGGAACAGCAATTACATCAAAGGCGATCATGCATCTGAAGAAGCATGGATCATCGTTGATCTCGGTGAAGAAACAAATATCATCGAATCACTTACTGCAGAGTATTTTAATTTAGTTTATCCGACAGACTATGACGTTCTCGTATCTGCTGATAAAGAAAACTGGATCACTGCAAAAACGATAAAAAACGAACCGAACGGAGCAGCCCATCCAACAGATGAAATTTCACTTGATCAACCAATCATCGGAAGGTATGTCAAATTATTATTCCGTGAATTAAACAGTGCTGCTGTCGGAAACTGTGTAGGTTTAGAAGAGCTTACCATAACAGGAAAGAGGATATCCTCCGAAACAGAATTAAAAGAATATATGCCGATCAGCGATATTAAAATCGACAAAGGTACGTCACAAGAAGAATTAAGAAAGCTGCTTCCTTTAATTATCAGTGGAAAGCTTGCATTAAAAGACAGTGATAAAATACTGGACTTGGCATCATTATTTGTAAACTGGGATCTTTCAGAATATACTTCTGCTGAAGATACGATCCTCACTTTAAAAGGGAATTTGATCGGTGCAGGAAAAGCAACTGGAGACGAGATTTCCCTAAATGTGATCATAGGCACCGGATCAACAGAACCTCCTGTTGACCCTGAAGGTCCTACTGATCCGGATACACCTGATTCAGGAAAGATTGAACAATTAAAACAGGAATTAGCTCTACTCATTGAAACTGCTCAAGCAAAAGTGGAATCCGGTAAATACACAGACGAAACAGTCAAAATACTTAAAGAGCAAATCATAAAATCTGAGGCGCTTTTAACAGACAACGTCACTGCCGAACAACTTGAACAGCAAATCAATAGTATTAAAAAATCAATCAACGGATTAACCGAAAAAAAAGCCGACTTAGAAACTTCTGACCGGCCAAATCAAAACATCACTCATTCAGAAAAAAGTACAGCAGTAAAAACAGGTGACTCAACTCATATAATACCTCTATTTCTGCTGATGATTTGCACCGGATTTTCCTTGATCCTATTCAGGAAAAGAAATACTTATAATAAATAATAGGTGTTGACATGCGATAATGTCACATATTATAAAAACACATCCGATGGATTAAACATCGGATGTGTTTTACTTGCCGCTAGTTTATTCACTTTTAAGATCTTATTTAACGTCTCGATATCGTGCGCTGCGGCCAACCTTTAATATCTCCTGTTAAAATAGCGTGAAACATTCGTTCTTTTGTTCCCGGATGTTCTTTGTTAAGTTCTCTTAAAAGTTCTTTTGCATATTGCCGCTTCGTATGTCCGTCTACAGGACATTTTCCTTTTACAACCGGAAGAGAATATTTATTGCGAAAACCGATTACTTCCATTTCATCTATAAACATCATAGGACGGATAACAGTAAGATCCATACGATCTAAATATGTTTTTGGAGAAAAGGAATAAAATCTTCCTTCAAAAATCAATGAGAGCAACATTGTTTCAATAATATCATCTTTATGATGAGCATAAGCCACTTTATTACACCCCATCTCCTTAACCGCCTCATTTAAGGCGCCTTTACGCATTTTTGCACAAAGCGAACAAGGATTACTCTCTTGGCGTACATTAAAAAGAATATCATAAATATCTGATTTTACTATTTTATAAGGAACTTCTAATTCCCTGCATAAATTTTGAATCGGTTCCAAATTAAAATCTGCAAATCCAAGATCTACAGTTACAGCACTTAAATCAAACTTACGGGGATAAAACCGTTTTAATCCATGAAGCGCATAGAGCAGGGTAAGGCTGTCTTTTCCGCCCGAAATACCTACCGCAATATGATCCCCTTCCTGTATCATACTATATTCATCCACTGCTTTACGCGTATAACTGAGTAACCGTTGTAACTGCATTTTCTTCCTACCTTTCATGATTGATCTGTAATTATAACGTTTATATTATATCGGCAGAAGAATATAAATACAAGTCGAAAACTTACAGAAAATCATAGAATCACCGGTTGTTTATGAAAAAAATCAGATTACGATCCGTAAGTTAAAAATAGTAATAAATAATCAAAGAATTTGATTGAAATTCATCTCTGATAGAGATAAGATATTGTTTAGGGAAAATTTATTTTTTATTTTTTTGTAAATAGATGTCCCGTAACTATATTTTACCAGAAAAGAGAGTATTAAAATGAAAAACAAAGGAATATCTATTCGTGAAATATTAATCATTACATTTGGAATGTTTCTTGTAGCCGCAGGGGTTTATTTCTTCATGATTCCCGGAAATATCGTAGCCGGAAGTGTTTCCGGTCTGGCTCTCGTATTATCGAAATTGTTAGGGATACAAGTTTCTGTATTAACATTTATCTTAAATACATTCCTTCTTATTATCGGGTTTATCTTCATCGGAAAAGAATTTGGAGCAAAGACAGTGTACACATCTATGCTTCTCCCTGTATATCTTTGGATTTTCGAGCATTTCATACCACTTGACAAATCGATTACCAATGAACAGGTAATCGATCTCGTAATTTATGTTCTGCTGATTGCTCTTGGTCAGGCATTACTGTTCCATGTAAACGCATCTTCCGGAGGATTAGATATTGTGGCAAAGATGCTGAATAAGTTTACACATATTGAAATAGGAAAAGCACTGACAATTTCCGGGCTTATCACTGCAATGACTTCTATATTTGTTTACGATATACCGACACTTATTATCAGTCTTCTCGGAACATATGCAAACGGAGCAGCAGTAGACTATTTTATTGACGGCTTTAAAAAACGAAAACGCGTATGTATTATTGCAGATGATTACCGTCCGATCCAACAATATATTATTCATGATCTAAATCGCGGAGCAACTTTATATACAGCTCAAGGCGCTTATGACGAAACACACAGAACCGAATTGATCACAATTATCACACAACAAGAATATCGTACACTTTTAAATTATCTTCATTCATGTGGGCAGAAAGTATTCGTTACCGTCTCTACTGTAAATGAAGTGATCGGTCAATGGAATTCAAAATAAATACTTATACCTCGCGAAGTTTCACTATGTTTGCAGCCTGCCGGCGTCTGTCTTCATCAATGGCTGCATAATGCTTTTTCGTTGTATTTACATCTTTATGTCCGAGAACATCGGCAACAAGATAAATATCTCCTGTTTCTTTATAAAGGGAGGTACCGTAGGTACTTCTAAGCTTATGAGGAGTTATTTTCTTGTTAGGCGTTACTTCCCGGGCATATTTTTTTACCATATTCTCAATAGCTTGAACGCCCATACGTTTTCGCTGAGTAGATAAGAAAAGCGCATTTTCATGCCCCGGAAGCGGGAGAGTAGTTCTCCGTGTTGTATACATATATGTCTTTAGTGCATTTTCCACTTCTTCGCCAAAATATACAATCATTTCATTTCCGCCTTTTCGCATCACTTTGATTCCATTATTTTCAAAATCCACATCATTGATATCCAGCCCCACGCATTCCGAAACACGAATGCCCGTTCCTAAAAGTAAAGTTAATATAGCAAGATCTCTGTTTCTCGTTTTCTCAAAATAAGCCTTTTTCTGTCCGGTTAAATGATCGCCTCCATGATCAACATAATCAAGCAATCGGACAACTTCATCCGCATCAAGACGAATAATTGCCTTTTCGTGAAGTTTAGGCATATCTACAAGAAGAGTCGGGTTTTTCGATATTGCCTGACGTTTAAAATAATATCCATAAAAGCTACGAAGCGCTGACATTTTTCTTGCAAGTCCTTTTTCTGTATTTGTAACTTGCTTTTCATCATTTTTATATACTTTTAAATATTCTTGGTATTCCTCAATATCAACCGGTTCAAGATTTTCTATATCTGCCAATGTAAACTGATCGATCGTATAGTTTTTATAAACCGGATTATTTTCCATTAAAAAACGGAAAAACACACGAATATCGTATGCGTAGGAAATTCGTGTGTTAGCGGATGTCGTTGGCTCTATAGCTCTGAAATAATCTTTCGCAAACGATGGTAATGTTTTTAATATTTCCCTTAGCCGTAATGTATAATCGATATATTTTTGTTCATGATATGTTTTTACATCATAACTTACACGTAAACCTTCATCTGAAGTATTTTCCTTATTTGCCATAATTATATTCCTCCTTTATTTATTCGGATATACATATTATATCAAATGTATATCTTTACGTCCATATCTTTTGGAAAAATCAGTATTTGTCGTATAGATTGATCTATATTATAAGACAGCCGATAAAAATGAGTATTACTTCTATTTCTCACGGCTGTCGGTTGGAGTGTATATATCAATACATAGGGTGTATATTGATACCGATTTAAACATATCATTCAGTCATATACATAATCATAAGATTTTCTCCCGAATAAATTTTATCAGAAGAAAGTCCGTTTATCTCCTTAAGAACTTTAACATATTCTTCTGTCGAACTATATTTTTCAGGAAGATTTTCATTTGCGATATCCCACAAAGTATCGCCTTTTTCAATCTTAATACTTTTATAATAGATATAAGTACTTTCGTGATCCGGCGTATCCTTTTCCTTTGCGGAAACAAAAAATGCACTAAACGACATACTTACAAATAAAACAATAACAACTCCCACGAATAAATTACGAGCATGTTGTTTTAATATAGCCGATTTTTTTGATCTTTTTTCATTTCTTTTTCCCTTCATAATAGTATCCCCTTTATCTCTGCTTATTTTTACACTTTGTTTTCTCTTATTATTTTGTAATATTCAGTCTGCAAGAAAAATGTATACATGTATTCTTCGATTCGAATATTTGTTCCGCGAACTTATGTTCTATATTTGGATTATACAATAAGAACAAATGTTTGTCAACACGGAAATCGAACATATTTTCGCAACAAATGTTTGCTTTTTGTTCTTCGTTGTGTTACCATTATTTTAATAAAATAAACGGACTATAATATCGGAGGAAACTATGTCACAAGGAAAAATAAGTAAAAAACAACAGGAAATTTTAGAATATATTAAATCACAGATTCTTCAACGGGGGTTTCCGCCTGCTGTTCGGGAAATATGCGAAGCTGTAAATTTAAAGTCTACTTCTTCTGTTCATTCACATCTTGAAACATTAGAAAAAAACGGTTATATTCGGCGCGATCCGACAAAACCCCGTGCGATCGAAATTTTGGACGATATGTTCAACCTGACGCGGCGTGAAATGGTTCATGTACCGATTATCGGGCAAGTTGCCGCAGGAGAACCGATTCTGGCTCAGGAAAACATTGAAGATTACTGGCCGGTTCCCGCTGATCGTATGCCGAATAAACAGACATTTTTTTTAAAGGTAAAAGGAGAAAGTATGATCAATGCCGGTATACTTGACGGCGATATGGTTCTTGTGGAAGAAGATTCCACAGCTTCTAATGGAGATATGGTCGTTGCGTTGATCGAGGACGGAGCAACCGTAAAAACATTTTATAAGGAAGAAGGAGTTTTTCGTCTCCAGCCTGAAAATGATTTTATGGATCCGATCATTGTAAAGAATGTTACTATTTTAGGTAAAGTTATTGCTGTGATGAGATTTTTCTCATAACTTCCGAATATAAAGTACCGAAAAAATCATAAGACAAAAAGAGAAGTATCCTGTATTTAAAGATTTTGGATACTTCTCTTTTTGGTTTTTAATCAGGTTTTCTAAAAACTTGCTTCTCTTCCGCTGACTGCACCGCTCGCCCATGCCCATGTCAGATTATATCCACCGCACATGCCATCTACGTCGAGTATTTCTCCTGCAAAATAAAGTCCCGGAACATAACGCGATTCTAAAGTATCAGGATGAACGTCCTTTGTATCGATACCTCCTCGGCAAACCTGTGCCTGCTCATAAGAATTTGTTTCTGTTACAATCACTTTAAAATTCTTGATTAAACGGACAAGCTGCTGAATTTCTTTTTCTGCAAACACTCCGACTTTTTTCTCTTTTGAAATCCCTGCTTCTTTCACCCAAAGATCGGACAACTTTTTATTAGATAACCCTGTGAAAAATTGATCTGCTCTCTTATACGGACGCATTTTCGCCCGTTTTATTAAAAACTTTTCCAGCTCATCTTCCGAAAATTCCGGCATAAAATCAAGAATCGCCTGAACTTTTTTCTTTTTATATAATGCAATCGCCGCATATCTGCTCACTTGAAATACAGGAATACCTGATATGCCATAATTGGTCAGTTGTAATTCTCCCGTATCTTTTGCCAGACATTGATTTTCCGACCATATCGAAACAGTTCCCTGAACTCTTACTCCTGCGATTGATTTAAAAAATTTTTCTTCACATCTTAATTGTACAAGAGCAGGAAGAACAGGAATTATTTTATGTCCGAGTTTTTTTGCCAGATCATAACCGGAACCATCGGATCCGCTGGCAGGGAAAGCTCTGGATCCCGTACACAGGATTACATGATCCGCATATATTTTCCCCTTTTTCCCGTCTTTAACAATCTGAAGAGTAAACCCCTTTTTACGAGGGAAAATATCCGTGCATTCTGTTTGAAGTCTTACATCGATTTGCAGACGCTCTAATTCCATTTTCAAAGCCTCAGTTACAGACGATGCCTGATCCGAATAGGGATACATGTATCCATTTCTGTTTTTCGCATAAACGCCGAGTTCTTCGAACAATTTTATAATCTGCTCTGCATTAAATTTCTCAATGATCTTCCATGGAAATGATTCGTTATCAGAGTGATAACAGCTTCGATCCTGATAAGTATTTGTAAAATTGCATCGTCCGTTCCCTGTCGAAAGAATTTTTTTCCCGACGCGGTCCATATGTTCCAATACAACTACTTCTGCCCCGTTTGAAGCTGCTGTGATCGCTGCCGTCATCCCGGCTGCTCCCGCCCCGATTATCGCTACTTTTCTCATAATATAAATCCTTTTCTTTTCTAAGCATCAAAACACTGTTTTAAAGCGACTGAAGTTTGGATCTGTCAATAACTCCTGCATCAATCAAACTTTGAAGAGATTTTAAAATGCCCAGCTTCGCATGCTGCCATGTAAGACCGCCTTGAAAATAAACGGCATAGGGAGGTTTGATCGGACCATCTGCAGATAGTTCAATCGAGGACCCTTGTACAAATGCTCCGGCAGCCATGATGACTTCACTGTCGTATCCCGGCATTGCCCAAGGTTCGGGAGTTACATAACTGTCTACCGGAGCCGCTGCCTGAATTCCCTGGCAAAATGCAATCACTCCATCTGCACTGCCAAACGTAACTGCCTGAATAATATCATGACGGCTCTCGCTTGCATTTGGAACAACCGAATACCCGAGTTTTTCATAAATATTCGCTGCAAAAACAGCTCCTTTAAGCGCTCCGCATACAACTGTCGGCGCCATAAAAAATCCTTGATAAAAAGACTGCATCACTCCGAGAGACGCTCCCACTTCTTTCCCTAATCCGGGGGATGTCAATCTATACGCACAGTTTTCGATAAGTTCTTTTTTGCCTGCCACATATCCTCCGATCGGTGCAAGACCGCCGCCGGGATTTTTAATCAATGAACCGACAATCATATCTGCACCTACATCGCTTGGTTCGATCCGTTCTACAAATTCTCCGTAGCAGTTATCTACCATACAAATAACATCCGGTCTTTTCTTTTTTATAAATGCAATCAGTTCTCCTATTTTTTCTACAGAATAACTCGGACGTGTCTGATATCCTTTTGAACGCTGGATCGTCACAAGCTTTGTTCTTTCGTTTAATGCTTTTTCGATTGCCGGATAATCAAAATAACCGTCTTCCAACAGATCGACCTGTTTATATGTCACTCCATATTCTGCGAGAGATCCTTTAGACTGGCGAATGCCGATTACTTCTTCCAGTGTATCGTAGGGTTTCCCTACAGGAGATAACAATTCATCACCGGGTCTTAAGTTTGCCGATAACGCAAGTGCAAGTGCATGTGTACCGCATGTAATCTGCGGACGCACAAGAGCCGCTTCTGTATGAAATGCCGCCGCATATACTTCTTCCAGCGTATCGCGTCCTTGATCGTTATAACCGTATCCACTTGCATAATTAAAGCAGCTTTCATTTACCCGGCATTGCTGCATGGCAGAGATCACCTTCAGTTGATTATATTCTGCATTACTGTCGAATTCTGCAAATCGTTCTTTCAGACCTTCCTCTATCTTCTGCCCATATATCCACACATCTTCTGAAATTCCCAACTGTCGGTATATCGTTTTTGTTTCTGTATTACTCATATATATTTTCCTCTTTTTTTATTAGTTTTTCTCTTTAATCTTGTAAAGTTTTCATTATATTGATCCATTATTTTGTTGGTTTTATATTTTATACTAAAATCTGCTTTTTTCTCAACTCTTCGATCATAAAATCAAGAATATGTTCCTCGTCGTCTCCGATAACGGCACGATCTATCCATGTGACATCCTTTTCTCGCTTAAACCATGTAAGCTGGCGCTTGGCAAAATGTCTTGTATCGCGTTTTATAATACGTACCGCCTCTTCCAATGAATACTCTCCGTTCATATATGCATACAATTCTTTATACCCAAGTCCCTGCATCGCTGTAGAAGTTGAACTCACGCCTCGGTCTTTTAAGAAACGAACTTCCTCTTCTAAACCTGATTCCATCATAAGATCTACGCGTCGGTCAATACGTTCATACAGTTTTGCTCTGTCGTCTGTCAAAACAAAATATGCATATTGATACGGAGATTCCTTTTCTCTTTCCGCTTCATTATGTTCGGATATTTTCATTCCTGTCTGATGATAAAATTCAAGCGCACGTATTGTCCGTTTTATATTATTTGTATGAATCTGCAATGCCGACTTAGGATCTACTTCCGTCAACATTGTATGCAAGTATTCTGCCCCTTTTTCCTTTGCGAGAATCTCCAGTTTTTTCCGATAATCATTTGGAGAATCATTTTCCGTAAAATCAATATTATAAAGAACCGATTGGATATAAAAACCGGTTCCTCCTACAATCAAAGGAATTTTTCCCTTTTCATAAATCTGTTCCATTTCCTCAAGAGCCATCTTCTGAAAACGAACAACATTAAATTCCTCTTCCGGCTCGAGAATATCAATCAAGTGATGCGAAATCCCGCTCATTTCACTGCGCGTAATCTTTGCCGAACCGATATCCATATGTTTATATACCTGCATAGAATCTGCCGAAATAATTTCTGCCCCTATTCTTTTTGCAAGCCCTATAGATGCTTTTGTTTTTCCGACCGCTGTAGGTCCGGCCAAAATAATCAGTGGTTTTTTCATTTATACAATCCTCTTAAACTTCTTCTCTAATTCTCGTTTCGTCATGGCAATGATCGTCGGTCTTCCGTGGGGACAATGATACGGATTATCTAAAGTAAGTAATTCACCGATCAGAGCGTCTACTTCTTTTGCCGATAAACGGTTATTGCCTTTTACCGCCGCCTTACAAGACATAGACGCTACCTTTTCATCAATCAAATCAGGAGTCATAGATGTGTTTATCCCATCTGCCAGATCGTCGATCATCTCCATAAGAAGTTCTTTTTTTGCGATACCGAACAAATTATCCGGCACTGCCCTGACAGCATATTCTTCTCCTCCAAAATGTTCGATTTCAAAACCGATTCTCGTAAAACGATCTATATGCTCCTCCAAAAGCTGAGCTTCCTGCATCGAAAGCGATAAAATGATCGGAGGGCTTAAATACTGAGATGTATATTCCCTGGATTTCATCTCTTTTAAAGTTCTCTCATACATCACTCTTTCATGCGCGGCATGCTGATCTATAATATAAAGACTGTCTTGGAATTGTACAAGCCAGTATGTATCGAACACCTGACCGATCAATGTGTATTCTGCCTTCACTTCACGCTTCAAGAAATTTTCTTCAAACAGATCCATCTGCTTCGGAGTCTTGTCTGCCTCTTTTGCCCGATATGCAGCAGCTTCCCGGATTCGTTCTGCCTGTTGCTGCGGACGATAAATTTCCCCACGGTCTAAAACTTCTGCAGACGAGGAGCGTTCATGATATGCCTTCACCCTTTCCCGCATTTTCCTTATAAAATAATCTTCATCATGAATTTGAGGTTCAGACTGCAAAACAGATTCTTTATCTGCCTCGATAGCAGACGTCTGTTTCCGGGCTTGCCCCTGTTCTTCATCCTGTACTTTTTCCCGTACTTGCTCCGGTTTCGTTTCCTGCGCTTTCTCCCGTACTTGCTCCGGTTCTCTTTCCTGCATCTTTTCCCGGATTTTTTCTATTGGATCATATTTTGTATTTTCTATAGATTTGGGTTTCAGCAAAAACGGACTTTCTTTTTTCTTTTGAGCTGCATCTGCCGGATCCGGAACTGTAGCTGTTTGAATCAATTCAGGTTCAAGAAGCCTTCTGTGAACAGCTTCGTACATTGTATTGTAAACTTCCTGCTGACGTTGAAAACGAAGCTCCATTTTCGTCGGGTGAACATTTACGTCAATAAGATCCCCTTCTACCTGGAAATGAAGAACAGCAAACGGAAATTTATGCTGCATCGTAAAATCTTTATAAGCGTCTTCCAGCGACTTAGAGAGCATTGCACTTTTTACATAACGCCCGTTCACAAAGAAATTTTCAAAATTCCGGTTTCCTCGGGTGATGACCGGTTTACCTAAAAATCCGGAAATAGAAAGACCGTCTTTTTTATAATCAAGTTCCAAAAGATTCGACGTCACTTCGCGTCCATATACATTATAAATCACATCTTTTAGTTTTCCGTTTCCTGACGTCCGAAGTTTTTCTTGTCCGTTATTGATAAATAAAAATGAAACTTCCGGATGTGACAGCGCCAGATGGATCAACAGATCCTGCACATGCCCCGCCTCTGTCACCGGTGTTTTTAAAAATTTTCGCCTCGCGGGTATATTATAAAATAACTGATGAATAAGAAAAGTCGTTCCGTTGGGAGCTCCTGTCTCTTCCAATGCAGTCTCTTTTCCGCCTTCTATGACATATTTTATTCCACTTTGTCCTTCCTCTGTTTTTGTGATAACTTCTGTTCTTGTTACCGCGGCAATACTCGACAAAGCCTCCCCACGAAATCCGAGAGAATGTATGGATACAAGTTCTTCCGCTGTACGGATCTTACTAGTTGAATGGCGCAAAAAAGCACATCTTACTTCATCTGCTTCAATCCCGCATCCATTATCTGTAACACGGATAAATGAAATTCCTCCGTCTTTAATTTCGACTGTAACAGAGGTGGCTTTCGCATCAATCGCATTTTCAACCAGTTCTTTCACAATAGACGCGGGTCTTTCAATAACTTCCCCGGCTGCGATCTTATCAATCGTTATCTGATCTAAAACTTGAATATGAGGCATGACTGCTCCTTTTCTTTTTGATTTTATCAACTTTACCAACGGTTCTTTAATTTATTCTGTAATCTGTATATCGTATTAAGAGCATCGATCGGAGTCATATTTCCAACGTCAAGATTTTTCAATTCTTCAAGAACATCGTCATCTTTTACTGTGTCAAAGAGCGACATCTGCGCAATATCTACATCATCGTATTTTTTTACTTTCGGTTTCTTTTTTACGACACGTTCTTTTGACGCAATCTCACTTACTCTTGCCGTAATATCTTCATCACTTAGCTCTTCTACAATCTCTTTTGCGCGGCCGATCACAAGCTCCGGAACACCTGCAAGTTTTGCAACTTGAATTCCGTAACTTTTATCTGCTCCGCCTTTGACAATCTTTCGTAAAAATACAATGTCATCACCTTTTTCTTTTACCGCGATACAGTAATTGTTTACATTATCGATTTTTCCTTCCAGTTCTGTCAGTTCATGATAATGTGTTGCGAACAGCGTTTTTGCACCTAAAAGTCTGCTGTCGCTTATATATTCGATCACCGCCCAGGCAATCGACAATCCGTCAAACGTACTTGTGCCTCTCCCGATTTCATCAAGAATCAACAGGCTTTTTGACGTAGCGTTTCTAAGAATATTTGCAACTTCCGTCATTTCAACCATAAATGTACTCTGACCGGAAGCAAGATCGTCCGAGGCTCCGACTCTTGTGAAAATACGGTCTGAAAGACCGATATTAGCGCTTTTGGCAGGTACAAACGAGCCGATCTGCGCCATAAGAGCAATGAGCGCCGTTTGACGCATATACGTCGATTTTCCTGCCATATTCGGTCCTGTAATAATAGAAATCCGGTGTTTTTTATCATCAAGATATGTATCGTTTGAAATAAACATTTCATTCGGGATCATCCGCTCTACAACAGGGTGACGTCCTTCTTTTATATCAATTACTCCTTTTTCGTTGATCTTAGGCCGAACATAGTTATTGCGTTCCGCAACGAGAGCAAGGGAAGCAAAGGCGTCAAGCGCCGCTACTGCTTTAGCGGTTTTTTGGATACGCTCTATCTGACTTGCAATCAAATCTCTTACTTCACTGTACAGTTCATATTCCAATGCATAAAGTTTGTCCTCCGCTCCAAGTATCATGTCTTCTAATTCTTTCAGCTCGGGAGTAATATATCTTTCTGCATTTGCCAATGTCTGTTTCCGTGTATAATATTCCGGAACCATTTCTTTGTAAGAGTTTGTCACCTCTAAATAATATCCGAATACTTTATTGTACTTAATCTTTAGATTTTTAATCCCGGTCTTTTCACGCTCGTCATTTTCAAGCTTTGCCAACCAGTCTTTTCCATCGGACTTTGCGCGGCGCAGCTTATCAACTTCTTCGTTATAACCGTCATTAATAATATTTCCTTCTTTCATCGCAATGGGAGGATCTTCCCGGATTGCTTTTTTTACAAGTATACAGAGATCTTCAAGAGGATCAAGATCAACAGCAAGATCTTTTAAAAGTTCTGCTTTCATTTCTTGCAATATATACAAAAGTGCGGGAAGCATCTCCAGAGAACTTCTAAAGGCAGTCAGGTCTCTTGGATTGGCAGATCCGTACGCTATCTTTGTGATCAGTCGTTCCAAATCATACACAGGAGACAGATATTCTCTGATTTCTTCACGAGAAATCGCCTGTTCTTTCAATTCCTGTACTGCATCCAGACGACGAATAATCTCTGTCTTATCGATCAGCGGCTGCTCCACATATTTTCTCAATGTACGAGCTCCCATTGCTGTCTTTGTTTTATCGAGAACCCACAGAAGAGATCCCCTTTTTTGTTTTTCACGGAGAGTTTCGCAAAGTTCAAGATTTCTTCTTGTCGAACTGTCGATCATCATAAACTTGCCTGCGGCATAAGGCGTAATATGTGTCAGATTTGAAAGCGAGTTTTTCTGTGTTTCCAACAGATACTGCAGAAGAGCTCCGGCGCTGATGATTCCGCAATCATAATCTGCAAGTCCAAGTCCGGCAAACGAGGAAACCTCAAAATGTTCCAAAAGTTTTTTACGGCATACTTCATCGTCAAAATACCATGATTCAAGCGAATAAATCGTAATTCCAAGCCGATCTTTCATTCCGTCCATGTCGACGCCGCTCATATAAAACGCTTCATTGCATATAATCTCCGACGGTGAGAATCGATAGATTTCATCTAATAATTTCGCACTGTCCGGAATCTCCGTTACAAAATAATCTCCCGTCGAAATATCGGCAACAGAAACGCCGTACCTGTCTGCAATATATACAATACACATAATATAGTTGTTCTTTGTTTCGTCCAACGCTTGTGTATCAAGATTTGTTCCCGGGGTTACGATACGTACAACTTCCCTTTTAACGATTCCTTTCGTCGTTTTCGGATCTTCTACCTGTTCGCAGATTGCCACTTTATAGCCTTTGGCAACAAGTCTGTTTAAATATCCTTCTACGGCATGATACGGAACTCCGCACATAGGCGCCTTTTCTTCCTGCCCGCAGTTTTTCCCGGTTAAAGTGATTTCCAACTCCCTTGATGCAGTCAGGGCATCTTCAAAAAACATTTCATAGAAATCACCCAATCTATAAAATAGAATGCAGTCTTGATATTGAGACTTTGTCTCCATATACTGCTTCATCATTGGTGTTAATTCAGCCACATTCCTACTCCTTTGTACATAAAAATAACAGTTTTAAACATAGTACCACTACGCTCTTATTCTATGGTAGTATAGCATTTTTAGACAATGCGTTCAACATCAAGAATTCTAATGAGCAAAAATCGGCATCAGTTCATTTTGACAGCAATATAAATTTATAGAATATGAAAACCCGGCTTTATTTCTCTGTATAAATAGCAAAGCAGATATCCGCTTATAATAATCCCGAATGTACATAGTCCCGAAAAAAGAACAGCGAACGGAAAGCAGATCTGCCCCATAAGGTGAAACGGCTGATCTGTATAATTCCAGACATTCCATCCCATAACTTTATTTACTATGATCCCTGTGATAAATTCAGCAGATACTACAAACGCCGTACACCAAAGGACTTGTTTCCAGAGAGGCTCTCTCCACTTCGTCCATAACCCTTGTTGTGCGAAAAATATAAAACAGATTCCGCCCAACAAAAACATCGACCAATGAGAATATCCTCTGAAAATAATTTCTATCATATAATAAAGCGTTCCTCCCAACGCTCCCATAAACAAATATTCACTTAATTTTTTCATTTTCATCTTCCGGACTCATCTCCTGTTTTTATCTCTTATTATAGTCTGAACATTTTAAAAAAATATATAACATATTCCTTTTCGACTTTCAAAATAATTGCCTAAGTTATCACTGTATGATATAATAAATAAGATTATGGACAGTTCAAAGTATCCGAGACCACTGAAAAATATATTTTTCGTAAAATATGTTTTTCAGTAGTTTCGGGACATTTGTAAAAACCGTTCACGATTGATGACAACATAGATTGAAAAGGAGAATAACATGTACAAAATGTATGAAATGGAACTTGCAGGCAGAACACTGCGTGTAGATGTAGACAGAGTTGCCAAACAGGCAAACGGCGCTGTTCTGATGCATTACGGAGACACAACTGTTTTGTGTACATCAACGGCATCTGAAAAGCCAAGAGACGGAATTGATTTTTTCCCTCTTAGTGTTGAATATAACGAAAGACTTTACGCTGTCGGAAAAATCCCGGGAGGATTTAATAAAAGAGAAGGGAAAGCATCCGAAAACGCAATTTTAACCGACCGAGTTATCGACCGTCCGATGCGCCCTCTTTTCCCGAAAGATTATCGAAATGACGTAACTTTGGAAAACCTTGTAATGTCAGTAGATCAGGACTGCAGCCCGGAACTTACCGCAATGCTTGGAGCTTCTCTTGCGACAAGTATTTCCGATATTCCGTTTGACGGCCCGATATCTACAACACAGGTCGGACTCATTGACGGAGAGTTTGTGTTTAACCCGACGGCAGCTCAAAGAGAAGTTTCTGATCTCGCACTTACGGTTGCTTCTACAAAAGAAAAAGTGATTATGATCGAAGCCGGAGCGAACGAAGTTCCGGAAGACCGCATGATCGAAGCAATTTTTGCAGCACATGAATTAAACCAGAAAGTCATTGCTTTTTTCGATACGATCGTTGCAGAATGCGGAAAGCCGAAACATGAGTATGAAAGCTGTGCGATTCCCGAAGAACTGTTTGACGCAATCAAAGAAATCGTACCGCCTGCCGAAATGGAACAAGCTGTATTTACAGACGAAAAGCAGATAAGAGAAGACAATATTCGTCAGATTACAGAAAAATTAGAAGAAGCATTTATAGATAATGAAGAATGGCTCTCTCTCCTTGGCGAAGCCATTTACCAATATCAGAAAAAAACTGTAAGAAAAATGATCTTAAAAGATCACAAACGTCCGGACGGACGCGCTATCGATCAGATCAGACCTCTTGCAGCAGAAGTGGATCTTCTTCCAAGAGTCCATGGTTCTGCAATGTTTACAAGAGGACAGACCCAGATTTGTACGGTAACGACACTGGCGCCTTTGTCTGAAGCACAAAGACTTGACGGTCTTGATGAATCAGAAACGACTAAGCGATATATGCACCATTATAATTTCCCTTCATATTCTGTAGGTGAAACAAAACCGTCAAGAGGACCTGGAAGACGTGAGATCGGACATGGTGCGCTGGCAGAAAGAGCTCTTCTCCCGGTACTTCCAAGCGAAGCCGAATTTCCATATGCCATCCGTACAGTATCTGAAACATTTGAATCAAACGGCTCTACTTCACAGGCAAGCGTATGCGCATCCAGTATGTCGCTTATGACAGCCGGAGTACCGATCAAAGCTGCAGTAGCCGGTATTTCCGCAGGTCTTGTAACTGGAGATACAGACGATGACTATCTTGTTCTTACCGATATCCAGGGACTGGAAGACTTCTTCGGAGATATGGACTTTAAAGTAGCCGGTACACATAAAGGTATTACAGCTATTCAAATGGATATTAAGATTCACGGACTTACAAGACCGATCATTGAAGAGGCAATTTCTGCGACAAAGAAAGCCAGAACCTATATCATTGACGAAATCATGAATAAGGCAATTTCTGAGCCAAGAGCAGAAGTCGGTGAATTTGCACCTAAGATCATTCAGATGCAGATCGATCCGCAAAAGATCGGCGATGTTGTAGGACAGCGCGGAAAAACGATTAACGCAATCATCGAACAGACAGGTGTGAAGATTGACATTGATGATGAAGGTTCCGTTTCCATTTGTGGTACAGAAAAAACAGCAATGGAAAAAGCTGCGAAGATCATACACACGATCGTAACCGACTTTGAAGCAGGTCAGGTCTTTGAAGGAAAAGTTATAAGTATTAAAGAATTTGGCGCTTTTCTTGAGTTTGCACCGGGAAAAGAAGGTCTCGTTCATATCTCAAAAATCGCTAAAGAACGTGTAAATAAAGTTGAAGATGTACTCTCTCTCGGAGATGTTGTAAAAGCTGTTTGCCTTGGAAAAGACAAAATGGGAAGATTCAGCTTCAGCATCAGAGACGTTGCAGAATAATTGTCACGGGGCAGCATGGATTATCGTGTTTTTGCTCTCTTGGGGCAATTTTGGATTATCCAGTTCCGTTCCTTAATTTTCCTTAGCAGCACCATTCTTTCTGCAGTTTGTCTTGCTGAGTCTGATTTGGAAGAAGACTGGGAAAGCCATGGAAAGCCTTGATTTATAAGACTTTGACGTGGTTTGTCCCAGGATTTTTCCATATAAAAAAGACCCAACACAGAGGTTTTTCCTCTGTACTGAGTCTCACTTTTTCGGGTTTAGGCTGGGTCGTGGACGATACGGGAATTTTTTCCCTAACACGATACGTGGCCTTGCCCTTAATTATGGTAAATATTGCGACTCAGTAAAAATATTATAGCGTGATGTTCTAAAAACAGCAACAGCTTTTTGTGAATCGCAACCTATCCAGTGTTGATATTAGACGAAGAAATCAACTGATTGTATAATTTTTATTACAATACGGGCATCTTTTAACAGAACGACTCCGTACATCCATTACATACTTGTCAATCACATTGCCGCAATGCGGACAATATATATGACTGATATTTCGGATTTTTAATACCTCCATAGGAAAGATAACATCCAAGCCTTTTCTATTTCTAGGTTTTAGAATTCTTTTCATCGCTTCTCTATTTGCCAATTCTCGCATCTTTTATTCTCCTATTATTTAGAAATTGCCTTATGGTTTAACATAAGAACTGTAAATTTTCCGTTTACATGCTCCAGAACTTCATAATGAACACCATTCTTGTCCCATTTATGTCCACTTATATTCGTTTCAAACATACCATCTTCACCATTCGCCAAATCCATGAGGTAATTCAGCATATTTTCAAAGTCTACCAATGTTAATCGGTTATTGCAGGAACGCCCCTCATGATTTTCTCCGAAAATAGACCGATATTCAGGGCATGAATAAAATAAAGAATGCGGTCCCTGCTTTAATTGCATTTCAATATCCCGCCGTTCACCATGATTGCCACAAATTAACTTTACTTTGTTCCAACTGTTTTGATACATATATAGCTCCTTTCTATACCAGATATATTACTGATATACGCAAAATTCATAAATAAGGACTAACAAATACGCAACCGTAAGATAAGGTACAAATGGGTATTCATTCTTTTTTTTACTAAAATGCAGGTAAATCATATATGGAAGCGCCATACAATAAGCAAGCATGACCGCTATGATTCCATCTATTTGTAAGGCATACCCAATCAAGAAACTAATCAAAGCATCTGCCCCACCCAGTTTTCCATATTTCATGCATACACAAGAAAGTAAAAATAAAAACAGTCCGCAAATAAAAGAACTTACAAAATGAATTTTTACTTCTTCACTAGACATTGCCATTAAGTAAATGTATAGCACTGTCTGTAAAGAAGTGCCTACCATTACAATAAATAACGGAACTTCCAAGGTTTTTATATCACGATAAGCTGCATAACACAGTAATCCTGCAATAATAATGAGACAAATTTTAATTTCATCGCTAAAACCATTCGCGGCAACACTGACACTCATAAATACACACCCCGCTCTCGACATGTATTTTTGAGTACAGCAAATTTTCGTTCAGTCATTTTTCCTAATTCTTTAAACGAAATACCCGTTTTGCTTAATACCTCGTTTTCCATTGCATCTATGTCAACCAAAGACAAATCCACTTGAGATGAACACCAAAGTTTCAAATAGGTGCTCAAATATATAACTCCCAGATTTGTTTTTAAATAAATTCCTGACTGCTCTTTTCTAAAACCTTTCCAGTAATAGATTGCATTGATATAAACCTTTTGCTTGCAAGGATTGATTGTTATTTTCTTATATTCATTGTAGCAATACAGGAGCAGACGATAAGTAGCTTCTGCATCATCTATAGCGTTATGTGCTCGCAGACCAACATCCAACCCAAAGCTTTGTACCAGTGTTTCAAGTTTATGGTCTGGAATTTCCTTGTCATTTATTACATCATATCCCATTTCACGAACATCCAAAGCTATCTGAGGTGTAAGTACAGAATGATTGCGCTCATATAATGAGGAAAGCATCCCTATATCAAAATCAATGTTATATCCAATTAAAATAGGGTGAATTCCAAAAAAGGTTTTTATATCATTAAATATTTCTGTTTCTGATGGTTTATCGTCCAAAAAATCGTTTGTGATTTTATGTATTTCTACAACTTTTTCATCCATATAAAATGGCGGTTTTATATACAGATGAAGTGTTTCAATACACTCAGCCGCCCTTTTTTTGATTTTGTATTTTTTTGCACCTAATTCCACAATATAGTCTTTTTTTACATCTAAACCTGTTGACTCTACGTCAAAGACAATAAACTCGACCCCTTCGTCCTTCCATTCAAATAAAAGAAGACAATTTTTCAGGTTTTTTGTATTTCTTGCGTAATACATGCCATCATTCCTTTCTTTACTATATCTAGTATGGGAAAAAATACTTACATATTCAAATTTTTGGACAAAAAGAAAAGAGGTCTAAAACCTCCTTTCCTTTATGCCGCAATAGTCATCTTATCTCCCACACAAAGACACATTGAAACGCCGTTAAAGTTAAGTTTGCAAGTATCTTTATAAGATATAAAACAAATAGCTCCTCTTCTGGCTTTTTGTTCAACATTATTGTATTCCGGATTATTTTTTTGAAAAGATATGACTGCCCATATTCTATCCATTTTATTATTATCGTAATTATAAAATGGAACGATAATACGCAATTCTCCTTTTTTCTTTAATACATGTTTAACTTTACCATGTAAGATATGAAGAGATTCACCTTTTGCTGATTTTACATGGTAAATACCAGTTTTTTTTATTCGGCTGGCAGTACACTTAAATGGGTCGCCAATATCAAAATCAGCGAGAATGGAGATTCTGTCTCCCATTTGTAACTTTCTTGCTTTATCTGATAATTGAGGTCCATTTTCATAATTCCAGCACAGAACTTTGTAATTACTGCGTGTTTTTGCATCAGATAATGTTAAAATAGTGAGCTTTGATTCATCACTACCAATACCAGTCTTCCATTTTAGAACCTCTCCAAAAATCAATGTACCGGCTGTTGTTTGTGCAATTACCATTTCAGTAAAATCCTTTCAATATCCATCATTAAGACCTGCCCTACAGCTAGTGCAACTTTCTCTTCTGTTGAAGTACAGAACTTACTCTGTATATTCCCTGGTATTTTTAAAATCTCGAGAACAACATCAATCCCAGAAGTCGGTTCATTTTTAATAACAGAGATATACAATTCTCTATATTTTGCAGCATATGTATTACCAAATGCTGCTCTAAACTTAATTTTTGCAAGAAGTTCCTTGACTGCTTTTCCCTTTTCTTTCACACGAATAGATTCAAGATTCCTTAATGTTTCCATTATCTGTATTAATTTTGGATATGCTTTTGTTTCATAGTCAGCAACCATCTCTTCAGCACTTAATACAACATTATGTCTTCTTACAATCGCATCATCTAATAGTACAGTTCCACCATTTACAATCAAGATACTTTGCAGAGTAAACGATGCGTCCCCAACATCAGATAAGACCATTCTCACACCCGGTGTAATTTTCATATTCCCTATAGTGTCAGATAGTTCATTTAAAGAAAAATCAATACTTGTAATAAAGTGGTTAATCCGGTACTGACGAACAGATAAATGACCGCCTTCCAGAGTTTTCATATTTGAAAGAAGTCTCATGAAATCAAACACGATTTTTTGCGGAGTGTGCTGATATTTTGTGGAGAAACATGCAAAGGCTTTTGCATGACCTCCTTGTGGTGATTTCCTGTATACAAGGGTAAAATCTTCCGCATCGCGCATAATAGAGGCTAGATAGATATCTCTCAATGGATTTCTTCCTTCTGTGATTGTTCCGATTCCCAGCCGCCTGCAAAGTGTTGACATCAAAGCCTTTGAGGGAATCATAGTAAGTGTTCCTTTACTATGCCTATACTGTAAGAAAAAACCTATTTCTTCTATCTCATCAATCTGTTTTTCTGTAAAACCTACTTTTAATAAGTCATCAATCCGTAAAACACCAAGCGTTTCATTTTCCGGACGAAAATAACACTGTTTCTCATTTTTAGGTGTCAACATACGCATATCGCAGTAATCCGGGTCAATTAACGCTACCTTGAAAATACGTTTTTTAATATCTCGTGGTCCTAGAATCGAATAAAACACAAAGTTTGATGGCGAAACGACTTCTGCAAAAGTCAGATTCGACATTTCTTCGATAATTTTATCCATTTCTCCTTCTTTTACATCTGATTTTTCGAAATCTTCATCAAGAGAAAGGATAGGTTCTATTTTTCTTTTTCTTCCTCCCATAGTTATCCTCCTAAAATATAATAGTAACTATTGTGACTTATTCATTTATCCTCCTTTTCGTCACTGATTCAGTTCTATCATTAGTATGTGAATTATTTTAAATTTTAAATCCGAATAAGAAGTCTTTATAAAAAAGAGCCATTAACGGCCCTTTTTACTTGTATTATCATTATTTAGTTTCATTTTATTGCCCTGTTGGTCGATAACCCCTTGTTTTTTCAGCTTCTCGAACAGTCTTTCTGAATCCGTACTGGAAATCCGCATACGGTTTTGCAACTTTCCAATAGTCAATATGCCTGATTCATCCAGAAGTCGCAAAGCAGTGTCTACTATATGTTTAGATAAATATAACGTCATTTCACGGCCTCACCATCTGTTGTAATCCTAATACTACTTTTTCATACATTCCGGGAATATACTTCTGCCGGTAATGTGTTGAATCATTTAAAAGATAATCTAATAAATCAGTTGCTGATATGAATGTTACGGATGCGCTGTCTTCCGCAGAGCGAAATTCTTCCGTATCTTTTCCTTTTAAAATGCAATGTTCTCCTAAAAATTCTTTGCAATCAGAAGTAAATTGAAATTGTTGTTTCAATCCCAGCAACGCTGCAACGTCTCTTGTTCTAAAATAAGGTTTTCCTAAACGGTTATAAACTTTTACACGGATAATTCTTTCAACCGGGAATATATCTGGGAGCTGTTCATTCTCTTTGCCAGAAACATAACCTTCAATACAATTTCTGTTTTCATTGGTTTCAAATAATTTTGTCATAATATGGCCTCCTTTGTTTTAAATTATTTCTAATCATAGTATGAATAAGAATTTTTCATTTTTTGATTTTGGGACAAAAAAAGAGGTTTTCACCCCCCCTTTTTTATAATATCAAATTTATTAATGCTGAAATTCCGCTATTTAACAGTGCTAATAAAGTGGATGTCACGACTGATGTACTAATTACAATTGCTGTATTTTTTATTATTTCCTTTCTGGTCGGAAATGAAATTCTTTTAAATTCGCCTTTGATAGATTTAAGCATGGAAAAGTCCTCCCTTTTTCATCTGTTCGATATATACTCCTTGTTGCATTTCTGTCTGAATCACTTTTCTAGTATCTAAAATCACCCCTACCGTAATGATAATAGATGTACCAAGGAAACTAATTCTAGTCAATCCGTATATTCCTCCTAATATAATCGGAATCAGAGCAATCAAAACAAGTGCTGCTGCACCTATGGCAGTCATGTATTTCGTCTGTTTTTTTATATATTCCACTGTTGATTTCCCAGGTCTGATACCTGATATATTTCCGCCGGCTTTTTTTATCTTTTCCGCAATATCTGCAGGATTGATTGTGATGCCTGTATAAAAATACGAAAATCCAAAAATAAGAGCTATATATATGATTACACCAACTGAATAAACCATCTGTTCTGGTTGAAACCAATATGCACTATTCAAAATATTTAGTATTATATTATCGTTTTTCCCAAAAACAGATGCTATCATTACAGGAGTTGTCATAATAGATGTAGCGAATATAATCGGAACTACTCCGCCTGGACATAATTTCAGCGGAATACTAGAGACTCTTTTATTAACGCCGCTTCCGGATATTTTTGCAGAGTAATTTACAGGTATGTTTTTCTGTGAATCCTGCAAAACATAAGTAAATGCAAATAAAGCAACAGTTCCTGTGATTATGAATATCAATGCAACGATTGCTGTCGTAACTTTCTTGCCTAATACAAATCGTGAAAGCAGCGTCATTACATCATTTGGATATGAAACCAGTATATTTGTAAGTAGTATCAATGATATTCCATTTCCAATCCCTTTATCTGTAATAAACTTACCTGCTATTGAAGCAAGAACTGCAAACAATGTCCAAATTGCAGCTACAATAAATACCCAGTACCACGTATAGTCTTTTAGCAACCCCTGTGCCCCATATCCCCAGGCCATCATAACTGCCTCTATAAAAGCCATGACACCACCAAGACTCAACGTAATATATTCTATTTTCTGACGCTCATCTTTCATTCCATTCTGTAATTCCTGTATCCGCTTAAAAATAATGCCTAATAGCTGTATAATTATAGAAGCAGTTATGTATGGTGCAATGCTTAAAGTCATAAGTGAAAGAGAATCTAAACCGTTTCCTGTAATTATATTTAGAAGTCCAAAAGAACCGTTCAATTCCATCATAGCTTTAAAATAATTTGTATTAATTCCTGGTGTCGGTATGGCAGCAAGTATTCTGCATAATAGCAAAATACTTAAAGTGATACAAAATTTTTTTCTTAGTTGTTTATCTCGTTTCAATGTCTTAATAAAATTCAATGTATATTCTCCTTTCAACCATTCTATATTAATAGGTGTTTGCGAAACGCCACAAGCCGCATAAATACGGCATTTTAACTTTTATAA
>ERZ833822.155-NODE-155-length-83335-cov-7.222490_pt1 | contig 83335 bp, 73 predicted proteins | sample MGYA00519913_ERZ833822 | MGnify/ENA primary metagenome ERZ833822 (study PRJEB31850, sample SAMEA3708746) | human gut metagenome | biome: human gut; feature: human-associated habitat; material: faeces | place: China | collected 2014 ... | reverse complement strand
CATTTTAAATTTTCTGATTTATTCATTTTTAAATTTTAATGTTATGGCAAAATTTAATTCTTATTTGTTAGGCAAGGTAAAGAAGTCCGTTGGTAACGTGACGATGTGTTACACGAACAAGCAGAATATCGCGAAGGCGAAGATCTTTTCAAGAAGGGATAATCCGACTCCGGAGATACTTGATCAACGGGCGAAGATGAAGGTGTTGGTTCAGTTGTCTCGGAGGTTGATTCCGGTGATTCGGAAAGGTTTCGTGGGAATGGGAAATGGTACGACTTCGAATGCTTTCATGAAAGTGAATCAGGCTGCCGTGGAGGTGGACGAGAAACACGTGGCAACCATCGTGTTTGATCGGTTAAAAATGGCCGAGGGGTTGTTGTACACGCCTAAAGTGACCGTGACGTACGCCTCGGAGAGTAAGATGTATTCTTTCGAGCAGGAGATGCAGGAAGAAGAGGAGGGGTATGCGTTGGCGGATGATAAAGTGTATGGCGTGTTGCTGGAAACCGTGTTGAATCGTGCCAAGATCGTTCCGTTGAGAGATCGGGGAGAAAATGGTAACACGAGTTATGCTCTTCCCGAGGACTGGGACGAGGCTAACGTGAAGGTGTATTGTTTCGCAACCTTGAGGAACGGGAGTGCTGCATCGGACAGTCGCTATTTGACGGTATGATGAGCGTGTATTTTTTTACCGGAATATTTTTCACGCTGGGATTTAATGCTTTTCTCTCGCAGGTGGCAGATGATTTCGTGACGGGGGTATTGAGTATCGTGGGAGGAGTGATTAGCTCGGTCGTGGTGGCTTGGTGTAAGAATCGATGGGAACGGAAACGTTCCGGACGATAAGGGAAAGGGGTGGCTTCGGCTGCCCCTTTGGGGTTATAATGGGGTCCTACCCCCTCCAACTCCCCCTTGCACAGGGGGAGAGATGGGTACCAGGTGTTTACCCAACTTGTGTTAGAGAGGTTGGAGGAGTTTTCAGTATGATGAAAACTTTTGCTTTATTCGTTGAAAGTTTTCAGTATGATGAAAACTTTTCGTATTTTTGGGGAAAGTTTTAATTATAATGAAAATGGAGAATATAAAATATAGAGAGCATTATTTGAAGAAAATAGAGCCATTCATGGGCACGTCTTTGATCAAAGTGATGACCGGACAACGTCGGGTGGGGAAAAGTTATATTTTATTTCAACTGATAGAGTTGATCCGGAAAAAGGAAGCGGGGGCGAATGTCATTTATATAAATTTGGAAGATATCACTTTTGATTTCATAAGATCTGCAAAGGAGCTACATGCTTACGTGGTGAGTAAATGTTTAAAAGACAGGAAAAATTATATATTTATTGATGAAGTACAGGAGGTGAGTGAATTCGAGAAAGCTCTGCGCTCGTTGGCCTTGGATGAAAATAACGATATATATGTGACCGGAAGCAATGCGAAAATGTTGTCCGGGGAATTGGCCACTTATTTAGGGGGCCGATATATCGAGTTCACGATATATAGTTTGTCATATCCGGAGTTTTTACAGTTTCATGAACTGGAAAATTCGGATGAAAGTTATGGGTTATATACCAGATATGGAGGGTTGCCTTATTTGATGCATTTGAAATTGGAAGATGAAATTGTTTTTGAATATTTGAAGAGTATATATTCCACGATTGTTTATCGGGATGTGGTTAGCCGCTATGCCTTACGGAATACTGATTTTTTAGAGAGGTTACTTTTGTTTCTTGCAGATAATGTAGGAAGTATATTTTCGGCTAAAGGGATAAGTGATTATTTGAAATCGCAACGAGTTACGTTGGGGGTAAATCAAATTCTGACTTATATAGACCATTTTGCAAACGCTTTTATTATTTCTTGTGTTGATCGGTATGATATTGTGGGGAAACGTATTTTTGAGGTAGGGAATAAATATTATTTTGAAAATCTGGGAATTCGAAATGTTATAACCGGTTTTAAACTTCAAGATCAGGGGAAGATATTAGAGAATATTGTTTATAATCATTTGTTATATCAAGGATATAAGGTTTCCGTGGGAGTATTGGAGAAACAAGAAGTTGATTTTATTGGTGAGCGGGAGGGTGAAAAGGTGTATGTGCAGGTCGCTTTACAGCTAAATGATGAGACAACTATCCAACGGGAATTTGGTAATCTTTTAAAAATAGAAGATAATTATCCCAAAATTGTCGTCTCGCAAGATTTGTTTCATGGGAATACTTACGAGGGGATACAATATCTGGGGATTCGTGATTTTTTGATGAAGGTTAGGTAAAAAGGGGAGTGTCAATGCGACACTTCCCTTTATTTTATCTTTTCAACTTTTCAGTTAAAAGCGGAACGATCTTGCGAACATCGCCGACGATACCCAAGTCTGCCACGTTGAAGATCGGGGCAAATTTGTCTTTGTTGATCGCGATGATGTATTCGGATTCTTCCATACCGGCCAAGTGCTGGATGGCTCCGGAGATACCCATGGCGAAATACAAGTCGGGACGTACGGTTTTACCGGTTTGCCCTACCTGGCGTTCGTGTCCTAATACGCCGGCATCAACCATGGCACGGGATGCGGATACTTCGGCACCGATGGTGTTTGCCATAGCACGCAACATATCGAAACCTTCTGCATTACCTACTCCACGACCTCCGGAGATCAATACATGTGCTTCGGTGATGTCTACCAAGTTCTTGGTTTGTTTAACCGTTTCAAGAACCCGTACACGGAATTTGGATTTATCGAAATTGATTTTTACATCTTCGATAGTTCCTTTCCGGTTCTCGTCACGTTGGCCCATGCGCATTACACCCGGACGAACGGTTGACATTTGCGGACGGTGTTCCTTACAAATGATGGTTGCCATCAAGTTACCACCGAATGCAGGACGAGTCATCAACAGGTCCCGTTCCTCGGAAATTTCCAAACCGGTACAGTCTGCCGTCAATCCGGTTTCTACACGGGCTGACAAACGAGGACCGAGGTCACGACCGATGGTGGTTGCCCCGATCAATACGATGCTCGGTTTGTTGTCACGGATGATCTGGTAAATAGCCTGTGCGTAAGGTTCGGTAACGTAAGTAGCCAGTTCCGGGGCATCCACACGCAACACGGTGTCAGCTCCGTAAGCAATACATTCCTGAGCCTGAGTTGTCAGGTCATGTCCCAATAACATGGCATATACTTTTTCATTTAAAGCATCAGCTAATTCTCTGGCTTTGCCTAACAATTCCAGACCCACGTTTTGGATAACGCCTTCTCTTTGTTCAACGAAGACGTAAACGTTTTTATATTGTGCCTTATCCATTTCTAATTTTAGATTTAATGATTTTAGATTTTAGATTGAAATACTCTAAATCTATCCTCTTTCATTAGATAATAAATTTTTCTTTCAATTTGCCGATAATGATATCTACAGCTTCTGCAGGGTCTACTTCGTAGATTTGTCCGGCAGCTTTTACACCCTTGGTGAATGATTTGAATACGCGGGTCGGTGATCCGTTCAATCCGATCTTCTGATCATCCACGGTGATGTCGTTGTAGGTCCAGGTTTCGATGGGGTGATTGTAAGCCTCAACGATTCCTCTTACAGACATGTAACGGGGTTTCACTCCGGAAGCCAATGCCGTGAATACGCAAGGAGTGTCTACCTGTACCATCTGGTAACCGTCTTCCATGGATTTCTTCACCGTGAAAGTCTTGTTTCCGTCGAAAGTTAAGCTTTCCACGTAGGTTACTTGCGGTAAATCCAGGTGTTCAGCGATCTGCGGACCAACCTGTGCGGTATCCCCGTCGATAGCTTGACGTCCGGTGATTAATAGGTCGAATTCCAGAGATCTCAAGGCTGCGGCAATGGTGTTAGAAGTGGCCAATGTATCGGCTCCACCGAATTTGCGGTCGCTTAACAGGATGGCACGATCCACTCCCATGGCGTATCCCTCTCTCAAGATAGCCTCTGCCTGAGGAGGTCCCATGGTGATCACGGTTACATGTGCTCCATATTGATCTTTTAATTGAAGGGCAAATTCAAGTCCTCCCTTGTCATCGGGATTCATAATACTGGGTACACCGTCTCTGATAAGGGTTCCTGTAACGGGGTCCAGTTTGATTTCCGTGGTATCCGGAACTTGTTTAATACAAACAACGATCTTCATGTCAACTGTCTTTTACTTTAATAAATTTGCTGCAATCACCATTCTCTGAACTTCTGACGTACCCTCGTAGATTTCAGTAATCTTGGCATCTCTCATCATTCTTTCAACCGGGTATTCACGGGTATATCCGTATCCTCCGTGGAACTGTACGGCTTTGGTCGTTACTTCCATGGCCGTTTCTGCTGCGAATAATTTAGCCATAGCAGCATCTGCTGAATAAGGCACTTTCAAGTCTTTCTTGTAGGCAGCCTGTCTTACTAACAAACGGGCAGCTTCTATTTTAGTCTGCAAGTCAGCCAGTTGGAATTGGGTGTTTTGGAATTGTCCGATGGCTTTACCGAATTGTTTACGTTCTTTCACGTATTTCACGGTCTCGTCCATAGCTCCTTGAGCGATACCCAATGCTTGAGAAGCGATACCGATACGTCCGCCGTCAAGTGTTTTCATGGCAATACCGAAACCTTTACCTTCTTGTCCGAGTAAGTTCTCGGCCGGAACGATACAGTTTTCCATGATTAACTCGCAGGTTGCAGAACCGCGGATACCCAATTTTTTCTCTTTTTTACCCACGGAGAAGCCCGGGAAATCTTTTTCCACGATGAATGCGGAAATACCCTTTGTTCCCTTGGATTTGTCGGTCATTGCCATGATGATATACACGTGTGCGTAACCGGCATTGGTAATGAAGATTTTAGATCCGTTCAGCACGTAATGATCTCCCTCTTTTACTGCGATAGTCTGTTGTGCAGAAGCATCGGTTCCGGCGTTCGGTTCTGTCAGACCGAATGCTCCGATCCATTCACCGGAAGCTAATTTGGGAAGATATTTGGCTTTTTGTTCTGGGGTTCCGTGTTCCATGATCGGTGCGCAACACAAAGAGGTGTGTGCAGACACGATTACGCCGGTCGTGGCACATACACGGGATAACTCCTCTACCGCCATCGTGTAAAGGATATTGCTACCACCTGCTCCACCGAGTTCCACCGGGAACGGGATACCCATAATACCAAGTTTTGCCATTTTTTGAACGGTTTCCATCGGGAATCTCTCTGATTCGTCCACTTCCGCCGCCAGAGGTTTTACCTCTTTTTCTGCAAACTCTCTTATCATTTGTAAGAAGAGTTGCTCTTGTTTTGATAGACTGAAATCCATTATTATTAAATGTTTTAATTGATCGAAGCTAATTTTTAATCCTAAATCAACATTTCTTCAGAATTAAGGCCGTCCCCATGCCCCCTCCGATACAGAGGGATGCAAGACCTAATTTTGCTTCATTGTTTATCATTTCATGTACTAATGATACAACGATGCGGTTTCCTGATGCCCCGATGGGATGTCCCAGTGCTATTGCACCACCGTTGATGTTCGTACGTTCATTTATCCATTCTCTCGTAACGCCGTGTTGTGCCATAAGTTCGTGTATCACTCCCAGCGATTGTGCCGCAAAAGCCTCGTTTAGCTCGATCACGTCGATATCGGATAGCTTGATTCCGGCGTTCTTGAGTGCGTTGGCAATGGCAGGCACGGGACCCATACCCATGATGGCAGGATCTACACCGCCTTGTCCGACACCAATGATCTCGCACAGAGGAGTTAAGTTGTTTTGTTTAACAGCTTCTTCCGATGCGATCAGTACGAATGATGCCCCGTCATTGATCCCCGAAGCGTTACCGGCCGTGACGGATCCCTCTTTTTTGAAAGCGGGACGTAAGGTCGATAATTTCTCCAGGGAGGTCGTCCGGTTCGGGAATTCATCCGTGTCGAACACGTGAGTCTCTTTCTTCACCTTGTACTCTATAGGCACGATCTCTGACTTGAATTTACCGTTATCGATAGCCGCAATAGCCCGTTGTTGCGATTCGATAGCAAACTCATCCTGTTCCTCCCGGCTGATCGCGTATTTCTCCGCGATGTTTTCAGCCGTTATGCCCATGTGGTATCCCTCGAAGGCGTCCGTTAGACCATCATACACCATATGGTCCACGACTGTCACGTCGCCCATCTTGTGCCCGTCACGTACACGTGCCGGAAGGATATAGCCCGCATTGGACATGGATTCGGTTCCTCCTGCAATGATCAAGTTCGCCAGTCCCGATTTGATAGCGGTTACACCATTGAGCACGGCTTTCATACCGCTCCCGCATATCATGTTGATTCCGTAAGCCGGAACTTCTTGTGGGATCCCTCCTTTGATGGATGCCTGACGGGCTACACCTTGCCCCTGTCCGGCGGATAATACGTTGCCGACTATCACTTCATCAATGTTGGCGGGATTGACTCCGGTTTCCGCGATAATGTTTTTTATTACGGCTGCACCCAAGTCAGCTGCTGTCATTGAAAGAGTTGTTCCTAAAAATTTGCCGATCGCTGTTCTTTTTGCTGCTACGATATAGGTTTTTGTCATTGAGGCATTGCTTTTAAATTTTTGGAAATTATAAGTTCACAGCCTGTAGCTGCTTTGATGTCATCTAACGTAAATTCAGGGTTTAATTCTACCAATTCGATACCTTCGGGGGTAACGTTCATAACACCCATTTCGGTGATAATCATATCCACCTCTCCGGCAGCCGTCAACGGCAGGGTGCATTCTTTCAGAATCTTGTGATTCCCTTTTGCCGTATGTTCCATGGCAAGGATCACTTTTTTAGCACCTACCAGAAGGTCCATGGCTCCACCCATTCCCGGGGCTTTTTTACCGGGGATGATCCAGTTTGCCAAGTTTCCTTTCTCGTCTACCTGTAAAGCACCAAGAATGGTGACATCCACGTGTCCGCCGCGGATAAGTCCGAAAGAGGTTGCGCTGTCAAAGCTGCAGGCGCCTTCGATAGCCGTGATGTAGCCACCACCGGCATCCGTCAGTTCCGGATTTTCTTTACCTTCTTCCGGTTTCGGACCCATACCTAATAATCCGTTCTCGGATTGTAGGATCACGTGTACATTTTGGGGCAAGTAGTTCGGTACCATTGTTGGCAGTCCGATTCCCAAGTTGACCACGTCGCCGTCTTTTAATTCGAGAGCTACCCGTTTCGCGATAACTTCTCTTACTTGATCTTTATCCATACCGTTTTGATTTTAAATGCTATTTATTTTTTCTTCTAACAAATTCTTGTGCAACAAATGACGCCACGTCATCCGCGTAGGTGTTCATGCCGAAGCCTGCATCGTAACCGAGTTCTTTGGCCAGTTCGTGAGAAATACGAGGACCACCGCAGGCCAGGATTACTTTATCCCGCAAGCCTTCTGCTTCCAACATTTCCACGAGTTCGATCATGTTTTTGATGTGAACATCTTTCTGAGTAACGGTTTGCGATACCAGAAGTGCATCGGCTTTCAGCTCGATCGCTTTGGCGATGAACTCTTCATTGGGAACCTGACTCCCCAAGTTGTGAGCCTCGATCATGTCGTAGCGTTCCAGTCCATAGTGTCCGGCAAATCCCTTCATGTTCATGATGGCGTCGATTCCCACGGTGTGGGCGTCGGTTCCGGTACTTGCACCTACAACAATCAAAGGACGTCCGATGTTTTCACGGATGAACTCGTCCGTTTCGTGCATATCCCATTTCGTTCCTTCTACTTTCGGGACATGGATGCTCGTGAAGTCCACGGTGTGTGTGCAGCTACCGTAACAGTTGAAGAAGGTGTATCCTTCGGTCAACTCTTTGTGGAATACCACTTGCGGGTTCTCGAAACCCATTTTTTTCAATAATTGTTTTGCGGCTTCGATAGCCTCATCCCCGGCAGGCACGGGCAACGTGAAACTCAACTGGGTTTTCCCGTCGTTCATCGTGTCCCCGTAGGGTTTTATTTTTTTCAGATCCAGCGTCTGGTCGAAATCATTTTTTTCGGTAGAATATAATCCTCCACTCATAATGAATTGAAAATTGAAAATGCAAAATTGAAAATTATCAATCGCATTGGTTTAAATTTTATTTTTATTCACTCTGTTGAAAATCTGAAATCGAAAATGATAAGGTAACCCCTTTCATTTTCAATTTTCAATTCTCAATTTTCAATTATTATTGAGCATAAGCTCAATAAACGGGTTGTAGTAGTTGGCACCTTTGGCGGCAACTCCGTCAAGTCCCTTACCACCATTCTTCGGACGTTTTACGTCACCGAAGATTCCTTTTTCCAAAGCGGTGAAAAGACCTTCACGTTCAATGTTTTCAAGTAATGCGATAGCATTGTTCAATACTTCCTTGGCACGATTCTGGATGATACCGTCTTTTTTGAATTCTACTTCGTCGCCGATATTCTTCATGTTGCCGAAGATATATTTGGCGTTCTCGATAGAAAGATAACGGTCGGACATGAACGGCGTGTGGATCGCTTCTGTTGGCATACCTAATAATTGGATACCTTGTGAAGTCCAGATTCCGATCATGTTGAAAAGTGCATCCTGAATATGTCCGCGGAAAATATTTCCCGTCATGAATTTGGTTGGAGGCATATATTTTAAAGTGGCTTTCGGGAAAATCTCACGGGTCATTTGAGCCTGAGACAATTCCAGCAAGAATCCGTTTTCAAGAGACGGGTCCATTTCGAAAGCGTGTCCTAATCCCATTTGTTCTTCTTTCAGTCCGGCGATCAAGGCTAATTGCTCGTTGATCAAGTCGGATGCCAGCACGGTGTGTGCCTGTTCCACGGCATCAGCGGTTGTCAGGTAGTTATCCTCTCCGGTGTTGATGATTACTCCGGCGAATCCGTTGATTACTCTTGACATAAACTGGTCAACCAGTGTACGTTGCATGTTAATATCCCGGAACAGGATACCGTAAAGAGCGTCATTCAGCATCACGTCCAATCCTTCCAATGCTCCCATGGCCGCGATTTCCGGCATACACAGACCGGAGCAATAGTTACATAAGCGGATGTAACGGCCTACTTCTTCGCCCACTTCGTCCAAGGCCTTACGCATGATGCGGAAGTTTTCCTGTGTAGCGAAGGTTCCCCCGAATCCTTCCGTGGTAGCTCCATAAGGCACGTAATCCAACAAACTCTGCCCTGTTGTACGGATTACGGCAATAACGTCTGCTCCCTGACGTGCGGCTGCTTGTGCCTGTACCACATCTTCATAGATGTTTCCGGTAGCCACGATCACGTAGAGGTAAGGTTTAGGACCTTCCCCGATCGTGTTCAAGTAGTTTTCCTTCTTGGCACGGCGATCACTGATCCGTTTGATACTTGCGTCAACGAGAGGTTTCAATGCGGCTTTAATCTTATCTGTCGGGTGAACGGGTAACGTGGTGATATCCAGTTCTCCCACTGCAACCTTCTCTGCTATTTGTTGCGGGTTCATACCGGTTTCCACGATAGCGTTTCCGAGGAAGAATAAAATACCTTCACCTAACACGCCTTTGTCTTTGATCTCGTCTACCAGCACGTTGGGTAGGGGCACGGTGTTAGCGTCAACCCCGTCAATACCGAGCAAACGGCATAGCGTACGCTCAACGGCAACGGTAGAGTATTGTTCCACGAATTTTTGTACATCGTCGGCTATCTTCCGGGCCACGTCCTTTGCGTGTGCCACTTTGGTGAAATCAAGCCCTAGTTTACTGTTCTGCATATCTTTGTTCTGTTATTAATTTCTGTTCTTCTTCTCTTCGTCATCCAAAAACTCCTCTGCTTTGTCCAACAATTCTTCATCAACGCCCAGAATACGGGCGATGCGCATGGCTTCTTGCGGCACGGAGTCGAGAGTGTCTTCGATTAGCGAGTAATCGATGAACTCGTTTATATTGTTGATGGTTAATTGACCTTGTACGTGTTCTTTGACAAATCCTTTTACCCGCATCTTTTTGCAACGGGCTTTGATCCCGCTGTAATGGCTGGTAATCAAGGAACGGGCTCCTTTATCCGTCAGGAAGTCAAGCATGGCATTCACGATCGCTTTCCCTTCCGTGGGGTTGGTGGTCCTTGCCAGTTCATCAATCAGGATTAGGGCGTTTTTGCCTGCTTTCACGTCTTGAACGATAGCATTTACCCGTAACATTTCCGAGGCATATGAGGATAGGCCGCTTAATTCGGATTGCTCGTCCCCGATGCAAAGGAGAACTTCGTCCACCAAGGCAATCTCGGCTTGTTCTGCCGGAACGTAAAAACCGAATTGGAATAGTGTTTGTGCCAGTGCCACTGTTTTTAGTATAACACTTTTCCCAGCCATATTGGCTCCGGTAATCAAACAGGCTCCTTGCTTGATGTCAATGTCTATTGCCTGGAATTTCTTACCTTCTTGCCAAAGTACCTCTTTTACCTGTGGGTTGAATATTTTTATATAGCGAGTCGTGCTAGTGGAAATTTCCGGTTTGCACAACTGCATGTCAATGGTCTGTTGGGCTTTGGCCAACAGAATATCTAAAGTCGCCGTGTTTACCAAGGCTTCGTTAATTTCTTTTTTATAGGGATGAATCTGTTCGGATAACTTTTCCCGAATCCGGTCTTCTAATTCCGTATGTTCGAATTGAAGTTGATCCAGTACTCGTTCCTCTGTTTTTTCATCCATTTGGAGCGTTTTCATTTTTGTACGCAGGGCTGCCAGTTCCGGGGAATAGGCATCGTACACGTAAAAATGAGGAATACGCATTTTTTCGGGATCTAAAATGTTTACTACCGGTTCCAAATCCGGGAGTGTAACAACCGTGATATTTGCTGACAGGAGTAATTCCCGCATCTCCACGACCAGCAAAGAAAAAGCTTTTAATTCAAATAGTTCAATGTCATCCAGAATCTGTAATTCCGTCACCCGGTTTGCTGTTCCCCGGATGTCCTTCACTTGCATCAGCTTGACCTTGATCTTGGTAATGGTGTCTGTTAGTTCGGAGGTTTGTAGAATGTTACGCGTGACCTCGGTTTTGTCCAATTCCTGGGCAATCGCTTCCGCGGTACGCAAATAAGGTAATGTATTCAAGACTCGTTTCGCCAGCCCGGATTGAATTTCCAGTTTGTCGATCATGAATCTGAACCCGTTAATTTCTTCTATGGCACTTCTTAAAAACACCTTTTTTAATTTTAGATTTTATTAATTCTGTGATTCCATGATTCTCGATTAAGTGATTCCTTCTGCATAGGCTCTCGCTTTTTTTATAATTACAAAATCATTGAATCGCCAATCACTGAATTAATTGATTTTCAATTCTCTTGACGTCATAAACAGGAATGCCCAAGCTCTCTTGCATGGCTATTCTCAGTTCGTCGGAATCCAGACAATATCCTTCCGGGGATTGGGGATTGATACAAACAGCCAATAGTTTACTTTTTTGCAATACCTTCATGGTTCCGCCTTTTTTGAGGAAAGCATAGTATGTTTCCATGGAGGCGAACATTTTGGTGAAATCACGGATGATCAGAGTGATCTCCTTGATTTGTTTCTGTTGCCGTAAGAATTGCAATAATTTGTCACTGATGGCGCCTGCCACGTATAACGTGTTCCCGTACTTGAAAACTTCGTCTTTGTTATTTTCAAGCATAAACACGGAAGGAATGTTCAGATCGTGAACTTTCCCGTTTTCGTCAATGGACCATATGCCTTGCTCGATGTCAATCAGTTGCCGGATCATCTCCGGTTCTGCTGTCTCCAAGCAAATGAGGTCATACACGTATTTTGTTTTTCTAACCAGTTGAGGAATATTACAGGATACTGCGGCTCCCGTGGCTAACACCATGGCTTCCGTCACAGCCGGAGAGCTGAGACTGAGTCGGGAGAGAGCTCCGTCAACAATGGTGGTGTCCACGTCAAAACGTTTCATCCCTTGGATGAGGGCTTTTAATGATCCCGTGTCGGCAGGCCCTGATAACAAGGCTTTCCCCGAACTGACAGCTCTGGCGGTTACCAGACGTCCTAACGAGGTTTGTTGTGTGCTGACATCCATGATCTCTGCCACCAGACGTTTGGACCGGTAATGCATCTCAGACGTGATGAAAATCATGTCTTCGAAGATTTCAATTTCCGGTTTGGGCGTTTGGCAAACCTGATCTCTGTTTTCCCCATCGATGCCTATTGAGGTAAGGGCGAAACGCTTTCCCGTATTCTTCACTTTCCGAAGAATATAGTTCAAGCATTCCGTTTTTCCGGCATTTTTGGCCAGACCCACGATTGCTATACTGTTGTATTTTAGAATCTCCTCGATAAACACGGTTCGAATTTATGATTTACGATTTATGATTTCCATGCACGCCCCTGTTTCAATTATAGATTTACGATTTAAGAAGGTGAATCAACAATCTTAAATCGTAAATCTAAAATTATTTTATTCGTGATGATTTCTCTCGTTACGAGCCAAGTGTTTTGGTTCGATGGAGAGCATATCGCCATGTAACAGAGCGGCAACACCTTCTTTGCGAGCTTGCTCACATTCCGGACAGTGGCACTCTTCCTTGTAATCTGTTGGTTCCGTGTAGGTGGTGATAACACCTTCGTAGTTTCTCAGTACAACACGGTTCGGAGATTGAGAGATCACGTAGTTCGGCATTACCGGAGTCTTACCACCACCACCGGGGGCGTCAACCACGAACGTGGGAACAGCATATCCGGAAGTGTGTCCGCGTAGATTCTCGATGATCTCGATACCTTTGGAAACCGGAGTACGGAAATGTTCAATACCCATGGAAAGGTCACATTGATAGATGTAGTACGGACGAACACGCATTTTTACCAATCCGTGCATCAATTTCTTCATCACGTAGGTACAATCGTTGATACCTCTCAATAACACGGTCTGGTTTCCTAACGGAATACCTGCATCAGCTAAACGAGCGCAAGCGGCAGCTGATTCTTCCGTGATTTCATTGGGATGATTGAAGTGTGTGTTCAACCAGATCGGGTGATATTTTTTCAGCATATTCACCAACTCCGGAGTAATTCTCTGTGGGCATACTACCGGGGTACGGCTACCGATACGGATGATTTCCACGTGAGGAATAGCTCTTAATCGGCTGATGATGTATTCCAAACGGTCATCACTTACTAACAAAGCGTCGCCACCAGACAATAGAACGTCTCTTACCTGTGGAGTCTTGGCAATGTATTCGATACATTTATCAATGCGTTCGGTTGGGGAGGCACTGTCCTTTTGTCCGGCAAAACGTCTGCGGGTACAGTGACGGCAATACATGGAACATTGGTCCGTGATCAAGAACAACACCCGGTCCGGATAACGGTGAGTTAATCCCGGTACGGGAGAATCGCTGTCTTCGTGTAACGGGTCTTCCAAGTCTGCACTGGCTTTATGTAACTCTAATGCGGAAGGAACCGCTTGTTTACGAATCGGACAATGCGGGTTGTTCTTATCAATTAGACTCAAATAATACGGGGTGATCGCCATTCTCAGCATTTTTAATGCGTTGCGAATACCCTCTTCTTCGCTAGGATCCAGATCGAGATATTTTTTTAATTGATCTACAGTCTCAATTCTGTTTTTCACTTGCCATTTCCAGTCATTCCATTGTTCATCTGTTACTTCTGGAAAAAATTCTTTTCGTCTGCTTTCAGCCATCTCTGTTTATTTATTTTAAATTCTAAATTTTAAATTACCATAAGCGCGAGCGCTTTTTAATTCTAGCTTTCAACTGCTCTAGCCAACGCTTTTTTCAACTTTTAGCTTTTAATTTTTATCTTTTATCTATAAAATCGCATTGCGATTTTATTTCACGTACAGTCTGTTAAATAGTTCCCGGATTGCCTCTGACTCCCGAATGATACTCAGTGTCAGTTCGGCGTGACCTTTGGCATATCCGTTTCCTACAATTAAATTTATATCTTTTCCTACTCCTTCGGCTCCCAATGCGGCTTTCGTGAAGCTAGTCGCCATGGAGAAGAAATAAACGCATCCTTGTCCTTTTGTGACGAGAATCGAGGTCATTTCTGTTGAGGGAACGTTTACATTGTTGATGGTAACCTCACAACCTCTTTCCCCTGCAATAGCAGTCACTTTTTTATACACATCCATCACTTTTGTCGCGTCGGCAACAATAACGTGAGTGGCGAGATTCATATCTTTAATTCTTCGGGCGTTCTCTTCCGAGTATTCCACCACGATGACCTTTCCGTAAGGTCCGACGTTTTTCATGGCCTGGTAGCAACAAAGCACTCCAGACTTTCCACCCCCTCCGATGATACATACCGTATCTCCTTCTTTTACCAGACGAGCCACTTGAGCCGGGGCTCCTGCCACGTCCAACACGGCTAATGCCAGTTTTTCCGGAATATCATTCGGTAGCACGGCGTATAGGCCGCTTTCAAATAGGATCGCTTGTGCATCCACGTCTACCTGATCCGATGTCGGATCAAGATGTTTGATCTTGTTTATTTTTAATGGAGTCAGGGATAAGGAAACCAGCGTGGCAATTTTATCTCCAATCTTCAGTGATTTGTCCGGGAAATTAGGCCCGATCTCTTTCACCGTTCCGATTAGCATACCACCCGATCCGGTAACAGGATTTTGCATCTTACCTCTTTCCTCCACGATAGAAAGAATCATCTCTTTCATTTTATCCGCATTCCCGTTACAAGCGCTTTTTATCTGCGTGTAACTGGCCGAATCAATGTTTAATGTTTGCACATCTATCAACAATTCGTTGTCATAAATGCTCATCGTGTTATCCAGCCTTAATGCCGGTTGAGGAAGTGTGCCTTCCGGAGTAATTACCCTGTGTGTTCCGTATCTACAACCCTTGTCCATTTATTAATTTTGTGATTAAATGATTCTATGATTAGATGATTCCGTGATCTCCGGTCAGAGAATTGTAATCTCGGAATCGGAAATCACAGAATCATGTAATTAATTAAGCGTAAAGTTCAGTAAAGATCTTTCTCAAAGCCTCGCTTTCTCTCAGTTCTTGAAGTGTGATCTCTGCGTGTCCTTTCGTGTAACCGTTACCAACGATCATGGTCACGTCGCTACCAACACCTTCTGCGCCAAGGGCTGCTTTCGTGAAGCTGGTTGCCATAGAGAAGAAGTAAACGATACCCGTGTTCTTCGTGCAAAGGATAGAAGTCATTTCAGTATCCGTGATATTTACGTTGTTGATCGTAATGTCACACATTTCGCCATTGGTCAATTCCTCGATTTTCTCCATTACCGGAACAGGTTGAGTTGCATCGGCAGAGAATACATAGTCGCAGAAACCAAGTTTCTGTAAACGTTCGGTACTCTTCTGGCTGTGGCATAAGCCGATTACTTTACCGGTAACGCCTGCACGTTTTTTGGCCTCGTAGCAGCACAACATACCTGATTTACCACCAGCACCGATGATTAACACGGTGTCACCGGGTTTAACCAATTTAGCCGTTTGAGCGGGAGCTCCGGCCACGTCTAATGCAGACAATGCTAAGTTTTCAGGAAGGTCAGCCGGGATCTTAGCGTAGATACCGCTTTCGAAAAGGATAGCCTTACCGTCGATGTCTACTTGGTCGATGTCCGGGCGAATATCTTTGATCTTGTCAATACGAAGAGGAGTCAAAGAAAGAGAAACCAAAGTTGCGATCTTATCACCTTCTTTCAAATCAATTTTACCTTTCAAGGCATCACCGATTTTTTCAACCGTACCTAACAACATACCGCCTGATCCGGTTACCGGGTTGCGATGTTTTCCTTGTTTTGCAACAATGTCCATCATGATCTCAGCGATCTTTGCTTTATCGCCACCGGCTTGTTGTTCGATCTGGGTGAAGCTAGCAGAGTCAATATTCAACGTCTGAACGTCGATCAAGATTTCGTTATCGTAGATCTCGTCCATGTTGTTATCAATCTTGTTGGCGGGTTGAGGTAATACTCCCTTCGGTTCGATTACACGGTGGGTTCCGTATTTATTTCCTTTCTTTTGCATAGTATAATTAAATTTGAAAATTTATAAATCGATTATTTTAAAGGTTTTAATCCTAAAATCTCTCTTGCTTCCGCGGAGGTAGCGATCGGACGGCCTAATTCTTTGGCGATACGAACTACTTTTGCTACTAATTCTCCATTGGATTTCGCCAGTACACCTCTTTCCAGGTAAAGATTGTCTTCAAAACCGACTCTCACGTTACCGCCCATTGCGATAGCGGGAGCTGCAAGCGTGAAGGCATGACGACCGATTCCGGTTGCCGTCCACGTAGAACCTGCGGGGATTGCGTTTACAAGCCAGCAAAGATTCGGTACCGTGGCAGGAGTGCATCCGGGAACGCCGAGAACGAAATTGAACTGCATTGGGGCTCCGGGAACCTGACCTTTTTTAGCCATGGCTAATACGGTGTCAAGATGTCCCATTTCGAAACATTCGTATTCCGGTTTGATATTGTTTTCCAACATTCTCTTTCCGAAATCTCTCATCATAGGCATGGTGTTCTCGAAAACCTCGTCTCCGAAATTACAGGTACCACAATCCAGAGTGGCCATTTCGGGGAAAAGTTCTGTCGGCTGAAGACGTTCTTCTGCGGTCATTCCCACGGCTCCTCCGGTAGAGGGGATCAAGATAACGTCCGGGCAAACCTTATAAATAGCGTCGATACACTCTTTGAAGCGTGCTTTGCTTTGGGTCGGGGTTCCGTCATCTTCACGAACGTGAAGGTGAACAATAGCTGCGCCTGCGTCTACAGCGGATTTTGCTTCTCTCACGATCTCTTCTACTGTATAAGGAACGGCAGGGTTTTGTTCTTTGGTAACTTCTGCCCCGCAAATGGCTGCTGTGATAATTAATTTCTCCATAATAATAATTTAGATTATTTCTTTCTCTGGTCTTCTTTTTTCACCACGCAGGTTCCGCTTGCACGGCAAACCACGATCGGTTCTTCCAGTACATCTGCAGCTGAAGCAGAAATGTCAGGTCTAGCAGCGACTACCTTCTTTGCCTCGAAAATCATTTTGCGGGAGGTGTTTCCTACTTTTACAATCTCCCCGGTAGCCTCGATATAATCTCCGGCATAAACAGGAGCCAAAAATTCCACGTTGTCATAGGCAACAAACAGGCCTTCGTCACCGTCATGCATGATTAATAATTCCGTGGCCACATCCCCGAACAAATGCACCATGTGTGCGCCGTCAACTAAATTCCCACCGTAATGAGCATCTTTTGCACTCATTCTTAATCTTATCATCGTTTTTTCCATTTCCTTGAATTTTAAATTTTATTAATCGGGCGATTTGATAATTTTTAATCAAAAATCGTCAATCGTAAATTATTTAACTATGAAGTCCACCATGATTGACGGTGTCTTCACGTTCTCTGCGGCGATTTCGCCGACTTCAACCAGTTCGTTAACTTCTGCAATTACCAAGTCGGCGGCAGAAGCCATTAACGGGTTGAAATTTTGAGATGTTCCCCGGTAAACCAGATTTCCGGCTTTGTCTCCAAGGCTGGCACCAACCAATGCGATATCGGCTCTCAACGGTTTTTCCAACAAGTAGTCTTTGCCATCCACGTTGACGATCTGTTTCCCTTCAGCCACGATGGTTCCCATTCCGGTTTGAGTTAGGATTCCTCCCAGACCGCAACCTCCTGCACGTACACGCTCTGCCAATGAACCTTGCGGGCAGAATTCGATTTCAAGTTCTCCGCTATTCATTTGTTCGCTCGTGTGCGGGTTCGTCCCGATGTGTGACACGAAAAGTTTTTTTACTTGTTTGTTGGCAATCAATTGACCGACTCCTTTGTCCGGGTAAGCCGTGTCATTACAGATCAACGTCAGGTTCTTAACACCTGATTTTGCTAACGCATCAACGATTTTGTTCGGGGTTCCGTTTGCGAGGAATCCACCTACCATGATGGTCATACCATCTTTTACTTTTGATACAGCCTCTTCGATAGAAATAAATTTACTCATAGGAAGCATTTTTATATTGTTTCAGTTAAATATTTAACACATTCGCATTGATTTGTCAAATTTATATCATTCCGGACAATAAATGAAATATTTTCAACACAAAAACGGAAATAATTCTTTATTGAGAATCATTTTACGTAGTCGAAAATAAATATCTGTCACCGCCTCTGAATTTGCGGTATTAAATTATGAAATTTTAAGATAAAAACCAACGGCTTGGTCAAAAAAGATATGATTATTTCTCTGAGAATCAATTTTAAAGAGTGCGTGTAGGGACTAATTGGGTTTATTGTTCCCTTGCTGTCTGTATTCGTTTGGAGAGCAACCTACGAATTTTTTAAACAGGCAGAGAAATGTTTGGGTATTGGGAAAGCCTAATGCGAGAGCAATTTCTGAAATTGTTTTATTCGAGCTTGTTACGAGGTATTTCGCCATGTCTATTTTTTTCAGGCGCACGTATTCCCGGAGTGTTTTTCCGGTTTCTACCCGTACGAGATCATTGAGATAGGCAAGAGATTGAGGGATTCTTTCATGAACGTACTCGATCGAGCGTAATTCCGTTTTTACCCCGTGTTCCGCTTGGAGATATTGTTCCAAAAGTTGATTGAAATACGCCAAAATATCATTATTTATATTACAACGGGTGATGAATTGACGTTCGTAAAATCGCAGGCAGTAATCTAGGAGTAATTCGAGATGTACGGCTAGTAACCGGAGGCTGAATCGGTCAATGTCTCTTTGTAATTCTTTCTGAAAATTACTTATGCATCCCAGAATAATTTGTTTTTCCCGTTCGGATAAATGAAGGGATTCATTTTCCTGGTAGGAGAAGAACGAGTATTCGGATTTCTTACAGACCAATGATGTTTCGTTGAAAACTTTGGGGTGGAATGCGATGCCTAAAATGCTGGTCTGTTCCGGAGCGTCGTGCTGGGTGATGTCAATAGTTTGTCCGGGAGCTTTGAATACTAACGTGCAGGATTGAAAATCATGACACCTGCGACCGTATCTGAAATCACCACATTGTACTTGTTTGAAGAATAGAGCGTAGAAATCGCCGGAAATAGAGAGTTGACCGAGGCGTGTGGCTTCGGCTAGGTCAATAACACTTAGGAGCGGGTGTAATGTCTTTTGTCCGATTAGCGTGTTTAGCTGACTGATAGATTCTATTTTCTGCGCATGGTTGGCCATAATGATATGGTTCGTAAAGTCGGTAAAACTTTGCTTGTCGCTAGATAAACTCCTCCGGCCTTCGGACATCTCCTTCTTCTCCTGCCTGAGGGGAAACACCCCGAAGGGGGAGGAAGTTTAAAATGATTTTTTATTTTATAATATCAATTTCTTTCAACCATTTTTCTACTTGCGGACGTGCCGAGCTTGCCGCTCCTCCGCTAGTGATAAATCCTTTTTTATTCGTGGCTTTGCTCGTGTTTTTCACGAAATCTCTAAAGCAACTTTGCTCGCCGCCTCCACCGTGCGTGCAGAATGGGATCACGATTTTTCCTTCCAATTTGTAACTTTCCAAAAATGTAAGGATCGGCATGGGCATTGTCCCCCACCAGTTCGGGAAACCGATGAAGATAATATCGTATTCTTCTATGTTTTTCACTTTCTCTTTTAATTCGGGGCGGGCGTTGTCATTTTTTTCTTTTTTGGCTACTTCCGTGCAAGTGTGATAATCTGCCGGGTATGGTTTTGCTGTCTGAATTTCGAATAAATCTCCCCCTGTCAGCTCTTTGATATGACTCGCTATCGCTTTGGTATTTCCGCTACGTGAAAAATAAGCGACCAGTACTTTCTTTCCGTTAGAGGTCTTTTGTGCTTCTACATTCATGCTAAATGTTGCCATAATTGTTGCAATTATTAAAAAATACATTGTTTTCATCATGATATATTATAAAGTTGTCCATTTATTTTGTAATACAAATATATAGGGGGTGGCGGGGATTGTGTGTAGATAAATTACAGATATGTGTACCATTTTTACTGATTTTGAATATCCAGTGAAAAAAACTTGAATGAGAATTGTTATTTTTGTTTTAAACAAAAGCCTTGAATGTTATGGGTGAAATATTGAAAATGAATACGATTCATGATTATCATGAATTTTTAGGAGTAAAAACGTTGCATCCTTTGGTGAGCGTGATTGACCTGTCGGAAGTGCCTCCGGTTCGTTTGGCTCGTAAAAATTTTGGTTTTTACACGGTCTTTCTGAAAGATGTCAAGTGTGGGGATCTTCGTTATGGACGCAAGATGTACGATTATCAGGAAGGTACTTTAGTTTTTATCGCACCCGGTCAAATCGTGGGGGATGATGATAATGGAACTAGGATACAGGTGAAAGGATGGGCGTTGCTTTTCCATCCCGATTTATTATTGGGGACGTCTTTGGGGCGCAAGATGAAGGACTATTCTTTTTTCTCTTACGAGGCGAACGAGGCTCTTCATATGTCTGACCGGGAACGAGAGATCGTGATTAATTGTTTTCAAGAGATCCGGGAGGAATTGGAACACGCTATCGATAAACATAGTCGATCCATCATTACCGCTAATATTGAAGTATTTTTGAATCATTGTGTCCGCTTTTACGATCGGCAATTTATCACTCGTAAGGATGTGAATAAGGATATTCTTACCCGGTTTGAAGATTTGTTGAACGGTTATTTCGAGTCGGATGCCCCGGTTTCTTATGGTTTACCTTCTGTTGCTTTTTGTGCGGATAAACTTAATCTTTCCGCGAATTATTTCGGGGATCTGATAAAGAAGGAAACGGGAAAATCGGCTCAGGAGTATATCCAATTCACCATTATCGAGAAAGTTAAGGAACGTTTTGCCGATTCGTCCAAGTCCGTGAGTGAAATTGCCTATGAGATGGGATTCAAATATCCTCATCATTTGAGCCGCTTGTTTAAGAAAATGGAGGGGTGTTCTCCTAATGAGTACAGGGTGGCATTGAATTAATCATGCCGCCTTGTTATTCTAGATTTTTAATGATCTCAGTAAAGTCAGACCAATCCTCCACCTTGAACGCTCTGATGTCTCTTACGGATTTTCTAAACCATTCTGTTTTTCGGAGTGCATCAATAGCTTTGTAAACAGTGGCTAGATTGTTGTCTACGGATAGGTAGACACTACCTTGTGTCCATTCAAAACCACATTTTTTTAATAACATGCGAATCTCGAAATAGGCATTGTTATAAGGCTCTCCATAATTTTTTTTGACTTCTCCTATCGTAAGGTCGAATGATATTGCGTACATAATATTTAATTTAAAGATTGGAAAAATCTCTCCTGTCCAAAGAATATACGCCCATCATCAAGTTTAATAGATATGACAATACCATTAAACCTGTTGTTTTCAATATCTACGATAATCCCCTCGTACCAAGCATCTAATCCTGTTAAGTCGGGGGATACTTTTACTCTTTCACCAACTTTCATAAAGATCTTTTTTACCGCATAAAGATACGGAGATTAGGAATATAAACAAAAGAAGCATATAAAAAGATGAGGTATTTGTGGGATAATTCTTGTATGGTTAAGAGATTTTGTCAATGGTTATATGAAGAGTGGTCGGAAAATTTTATTTTTGTTTGCCAAGAAGAAATGGTAAAGGGTACTTATGTTAGATTTGAATATAAATTGAGATTTATGCGGGAAGTCATGGTTCAATATCTGCAACATCGTTTGTTGAAGTGGTTTGACGAGAACCAGAGGATATTCCCGTGGCGGGAAGATCGGGCGACGAAGTACCAGCAAATTGTTTCTGAAATCCTGTTGCAGCGCACGAAAGCGGAGACGGTGGCAAAGTACTACGATACTTTTTTCTCTAAATTTCCCGATTGGAACGCTTTGGCTAATGCTTCGCTTGAAGAGTTGGAAGGGATTATGAAACCTTTGGGATTATATCGTCACCGGGCACGACGGTTGTATAAGCTGGGGGAAGATATTCGCCGACGGGGAGGTAAGATTCCGGGAAACGAGAACGAGTTGAGGGATTCCGGTTTTATCGGGTTGTATGTTACTAATGCTTTCGAATTGTTTATCTTGAGAAATCGTAAGCCGCTGTTGGATGTGAATATGTCCCGGTTGCTGAAACGTTATTTTAAACCGGGAGATTTTATTGACGTGCGGCATGATAAGGAGATTCAGGAGTTGGCAAATGATATTATCGAGGTGCGTCGATGCAAGGAATTGAACTGGGCAATTTTGGATTATGCGGCATTGGTGTGTAAAACTCGGAATCCGTTATGTGGGGAGTGTGTTCTGAATAAGCATTGTAAGTATTATGAGTTATCCCAAGGTGATGTAACCGAAGAGCCGGAGTAATAATCTCCAGCCATCTTTGTAACAAGTTTCCTTCGTTCTTGTTCGTATATTGGCGAAGGGCGATGAAAGGGCGATAAAAGAGAGGTGAAAGGGTAATGGGAGATGATTATTCTGGTAAAAGGCTGGCTTTGCCCTAGCTTTAGGCTATGTCAACCTGGTATTCTCTTGATATTTTCCTGATAGTTCATTTGGATCAAGGAGTATTCAACAAGCATTCATCTTGCATTTATCTTCGATAAAATTGATTTTTGATACGATTATATTTGCAAGTTGAGTGTGTCGTCTAGTATATTAGCTATCTGGTGGGATACACTCTTGTTTGAAAAAAGGAATGAGGAGTGACGAGGGAGTTCGAGGGAGGGATTAGATCAGTAATAAAACTAAAGAGACTTTTGATATGCCCAAAAGTCTCTTTAGTTTTTATTGTTGGAGTCATTGTTTGATCAGGTAGCTATCGTTGCGATTTCCAGTTGTGTTCTCGTACCAGTCTTTGTTTTGATTCCCGCCTGAAGTAGCCCAGTCTTTGAAATGAGGATAAGCCTTCAAAAAGTCTGCTTTTTCGTAAGTATGGGGAATGTCTGTCGGAACATTGATCGCCCATATTAGGTTGGAATTGGAGGTGTAATAAATACTACTTTTCCCGATATAGGAATTCCCTTCTTTTGTTTGTTCGTAAACGTTTTGTCCGAATTCTTCTGTCGGAGCGTATCCTCTCGTGTGGATTTCTTGCCATTGGGAGGCTTTTTCCTTTACGGGTTTGGCTATGAAAAAGTCGAATGCATCAAGGGTAAGATCTGCTTGAGGAATTGAGTTGCGGAATGTAATGTAAAAAGTAATATTTACCATATCGCCCTCTTGTATTCGTGCTTTTTTATCCGGATCTGTATTAAGGAAAGCGAAACCTTTAGGAGCCTTCGTGTTAGTTCTAATGTTGTTGAACCTGAATATAGGAGGTTTTTTCTCGCTATTACCTGGGTTAAGTAACTCCATATCGGCATTTTCTAAAGCATTGTTCGATTCTTGTTTTTCGAACTCGTCTATTTCTCCTGCCTTTATTCCTTTTATGGCAAGGCATAAGTCATAAGGTAGCGAGCCTCCAATAGCTTTGACTCGAATTCCGAGGATCATTTCCTTTACCATGTTTTTGTTATTAGGATAAAGCTGTATTTTGTAGTTTACAACTAAGTCATTAAAGTCGTAATCTCCATAGGCGGGCCAAAGGTCTTCGAACATCAAGGTTCCCCAACCATTTTCCCGGGCGGGGTAAAATATAACAGCTTGATCATTCCCTCTGCTCAAGTTTGTTTTTGCCGAGTAAGCAAGAACTGTTTCCACTTCCTCGCTGTCAGCAGGAACTGCATAAGTCACGGTATTGTTAGTTATATCAAGAGCTTTGGCTGTTGATAATCCAGCCTTCGTTTCGTATTTGACGTAAAGCGTGTTAATGTAAGTTGGTATGTTCAACTTGACTTGGTCTACATCCTGTCCGACATAGAACGAGGCAAAAGGAGTTGTGTTTGCTCCCGTGGAAACGTATACTTTAGAAACGTGTTCCGAAGTGAAATTACAAGTCACGTTTTCGGACATTTTCCAATCGAAATCAGCAGGAACGACTAATTCCGTGAATCCTGTTGTTTCCTTTTCCTTGTGCTCAATATCTTTCTTGGCACAACTATTTATAATTGTGGATAAGAAAAATAGGGCTAAAATTGAAGCCTTTGTTTTCATGATTAGATTTTTTTGTTATTGCAACTAAACGCCGATATTGTATTATATTGCTATAATGTTGGTGTAAAAGTATGGTATATTTTTTCAAAATTCAAACTATTTAGCAATTAATGTGTCTGATTTATGTTTTTTTATTTGATAAAGACAAATAATCTTGGTTTGAAACAAGTGCTTACCATGTTGCCGGAAGATCAAAAAATGTGGTGAGGGGGAGAAATAAAAAAACAGTTTGAGAGTAATCTCAAACTGTTTTGTATGGTGTCGGTGTTATCTTCTTTATTTGATAACGCCCAATTTTTTACCAATCTTGATGAAGGCAGCCAATGCACGATCCAGTTGTTCACGTGTGTGGGCAGCCGACAATTGGATACGGATACGGGCTTGTCCTTTCGGTACAACCGGGTAGTAGAATCCGGTAACATAGATGTTTTCTTTCTGTAATTCGGCAGCGAATTGTTGAGAAAGAACTGCATCGTAAAGCATTAAAGCGCAGATTGCAGATTCTGAGGGTTTCAGATCGAATCCGGCCTCGGTTAATTTTGCACGGAAATAGTTGGCGTTATCCATGACACGGTCTCTTAATTCGGTGCTCTTTGACAACATGTCAAAGACGGCGATAGAAGCACCGCAGATTGCCGGAGACAATGAGTTAGAGAACAAGTAAGGTCTTGAACGTTGACGCAACATATCGATAATTTCTTTTTTACCGGTCGTGTAACCACCCATGGCTCCACCCAATGCTTTACCAAGGGTTCCGGTGAAGATATCCACGCGGTTCATACAATTGTGGTGTTCTGCGGAACCACGTCCTGTTTTACCGATAAATCCGGCAGCGTGGCTATCGTCAACCATAACCAAGGCGTTGTATTTTTCAGCCAAGTCACAAATTTCGTTCATCTTGGCAATATCTCCGTCCATAGAGAACACTCCATCGGTAACGATGATCCGGTAACGTTGAGCTTGAGAAATCTTCAATTGCTCTTCGAGGTCAGCCATGTTGGCGTGTTTGTATCTGTAGCGTACGGCTTTACAAAGACGAACACCGTCAATGATAGAAGCGTGGTTCAATTCGTCGGAAATGATAGCATCTTCCTGACCGAATAGCGGTTCGAATACACCACCGTTGGCATCGAAACAAGCAGCGTAAAGAATGGTATCTTCCGTTCCGAAGAATTGAGAGATTTTAGCTTCCAGTTCTTTGTGAATATCTTGGGTTCCGCAGATGAAACGCACTGAAGACATTCCGTAACCGCGGCTGTCCAATGCTTTCTTTGCTCCTTCGATCACCGTCGGGTTAGAAGAAAGTCCTAAGTAGTTGTTTGCACAAAAGTTTAATACAGTTTCTCCCGTGGCAAGTTTGATTTCTGCATCTTGCGGGGTAACGATAATTCTTTCGCTCTTGTATAAGCCGGCGTCTTTTATGGACTGCAATTCAGTCTTTAAAAAGTCTTGAAATTTTCCGTACATATAACTAATTTTTTTGTTTGTTTTAATGGCCTCAAAAGTAATGAATTTTTGATTATGGCGTACTCGAAAATGAATATATCGTGTTTTATTTGGTAAATAAGTTTTGAAGTATTATTATTCGGGGATAAAAACTTAGAATTTTTTATAAACTGGGGGCTGTCCCAAAAGTCCTTTTGGGACAGCCCTGTTGATTAATTTCTAATGGCTGCGATTTCTTTCACGGCTTCGATAGCGGCATTCACGTCTTCTTCCGTTGTGAAAGCGCCGATGCTCATACGGACGGTTCCATGAATATCGAATGTGCCGATGACCTCGTGTACTTTTGGGGCGCATTGTAGCCCGGTACGTACGGCAATGTTGTAATCCACGTCAAGCATGGTTCCCACGTCTCCGGAATCGAAACCGTTGATGTTGAAACTTAATACCGGATTCTGGTTTTCTATACTGCTGGCGCAATAGGTAGTTACACCCTCGATGTCTTGTAAAGCTTTACGAAGTTTATCCCAGAGTAGGATTTCTCGATGATGGATGTTCATGCTCCCTTGTTCCTGAATCCATTTAACCCCGGCGTTTAATCCGGCAACACCTAACAAGTTGAGGGTCCCGTATTCCAAGCGGTAAGGATATTCATCCAGATGCACGGGATAAGCAGAACGGACCCCGGTACCCCCGGCACGGGTATGTTTGATTTCGATACCTTCGCGCACGTATGAGCCACCGATTCCTGTCGGGCCCATGAGACATTTGTGGCCTGTGAAACAATACACGTCGATTCCGGATGCTTGCATATCCAAGTCTACGGCGCCGGCTCCCTGACTGCCGTCAACCACGAAAATTACGCCTTTTTCTTTACAGATTTTCCCGATTTCGGTCAGCGGCTGAATCGTTCCCAGCACGTTGGAACAATGGGTTACGACAACAAATTTCGTGTTCGGGCGGATGGCGTTCTTTATATCGTCAGGATGTACATAGCCGTGTTCATCAAAAGGCACGTAAGTTAAATCGATGGTTCCGTTTTGATGATGCATGTTGAGCGGACGTAACACGGAATTGTGTTCCAACATGGTAGATACTACGTGAATTCCTTTTTCTACCAATCCGTTAATGATCAGGTTCAAAGAGTCTGTGGCGTTGTAACTGAACGTTAGTCTGTTATGATCATTTCCACCGTTGAATAACTTGGTTAACATTTTGCGGGTCGAGTTCACGACTTCCTCTGTCTCGACGGCTGCATCAAATCCGGAACGTCCGGGATTTACACCATGTTTGCGATAAAAGTCGTTCATGAAATCATAAACTACATCCGGCTTCGGGAAGCTGGTTGCTGAATTGTCTAGGTAGATTAATTTGCTCATAAGCTCTATAAATTTTAGGTTTTAAATTTTAAATTGAAAAAGTAAGTGAATTGTTTTTCATTTTCAATTTTCAATTACCAGGGCATCAGCGACCAATTCTGCCACTGTCTTTATGGTGATACCCAGTTTGTACGTGTGATTAATTTGAGTTAGCTGGTCCACGCAATTGTGGCATGGGGTCACGACGATCTCGGCTTTCGTTGCGGTGATTTGATCGGCTTTGATTTTGCCGATTTTGAGACGACGTTCGTTGTATTCGCTCATTGCGAGGGCTCCGCCACCGCCACCACAACAGAAGTTATCCGTGCCGTAGGGTGTCATTTCCACCACGTTTGCTGCTGCGGCATTGACCACGAAACGAATTTCATTGAGAAGTCCCCCGTTTCGAACCAAGTTGCACGGGTCATGGATGGTGACGACTTTGCTATTCAGCGTTTTGTCGAGTTTTATTCTTCCACTTCGGATATATTCCCCGATAAGTTCCACTACCGTGAGAGTGTCAAAATCATACTGCGTTTTGAGATAATTGGGGCCTTCCCAGCGCATGGCTCTTGAACCGTGGCCACATTCACCGAGTACGAGGCGCTTGCCGTGCAGGCGGTGAATCTCGTTGTAAAGATTCCGGGCGATTTGAGTCGCCTCTTCATTATTACCGTTGAAATACCCGTAGTTTGTCACGTCGTAATATTTAGACGAGAGGGTCCACTCTTCTCCTGCGGCATAGAATACTTTTGCCATGGCAGAGATGGAAAGCGGGAAAAATTTCGGTTCCCGGGGATTCAAGGTGTAAAAAACGTTCTTGTCGGGCTGATCAAGAAAGATACCGGCTTTTTCGTCTTCCAGTTCGTCTTGGAGTTCTTCTTCCATCCATTGGATCGTGTCAACAAACTCTTCCGTGGGAATACCCATGTTGTTTCCGGTATTTACTGCTGCATCGACAGTTGCTTGAAGGGTTTTAGGAACGAGTCCCATGACGGCAAGCATTTCACGTCCTTTTTTCACAAGGAAGGGAATGTCGACCCCGATCGAGCAATGTTTCACGCAGCGTCCGCACATGGTACAGGCTCCGAATAGGGAGTCGACCATCTCGTCGCATGTCTCTTGATTTAACTCCCGGGCGTGGAATAGCGACGGGAATATGGCTCCCTGCCAAGTCTTGTAGCGTCGGTAAATGGAACTGACGAGGTCTACTTTTCGTGCCGGGATGTATTTCCCCTCTTTCATCGTGAGGTAGTACATACAACTCGATGCACATAAACCACAACGTACACAAGCGTTTAGATGGGTCTCCAGCTTGCTGTCATTCGTGTTCGAAATGATGGCGAGGGCTTTGGCTTTTTGTTTGTTCGAGATATTATTTGTCATATTGAATCGCTTTTTTAGGAGGCCATGTTCCACGCCAGCCGTAGAAAAAGCCCAAATGATACCTGGCAAAGAAAAAGTAAAGCACGTGTTTGATTTTGCCCAAGGGCATCCACACGAAAAGAAGTGCCATTATAACATAATACACTGCCCCGAATTGTAAGGTCAGCAGGGAATAAGTCGTCAGGAAGAGCGTGATGGTGCAGAGAAGATTAGAAATATAATCATCTGCACACGATAGATCTCTCAACTCTTTTTTGGCTAGTCGCTTGATGAATAAAGCCATTCCGCAAACGGCAGCAATAAAGATGATTGCAGCCAAGATCATGACGACAAGGTTTGTTGCGCTTTCAATAGGAATCTGAAAATTGAAAATAACCGCAAGCGTGAAAAGAAGATACACGGCTATTGCCAGGAAGTTTCCTATATGAAAAAATATACCTGCCGTGTAAGTGGGCAGGTGTAAATATGCTGATTCTTTTTGCATAGGTGACATAGCTCCAATACAAGAGTAACAGACTGCTTGGGCAATATTCCCTGACTTTTGCGAAAGGTCCTTGGGAGAACCGTGTTTTAAAAGTCGTACGAAATATTCCCCCAGTAGTACTACACAAAAAAGAAGTGCAGCTAACGAGGTCCAAATATACCAAGACATGGTCGTGGGTATTAGACGCACCCGTCGGGTTTCGGTAACCCGGCCACCCGGCACGCTCCTCGGGCTGGTCCTAATGGGAACAATTCATAAATGTCTTTCAATTTTAATCCGGTCTCCTTGCAGATGGTACGAACCATCGGGGCATTCCCCTTTTCTTCAAAATTATCACGAATGATTTTGATAATTGCCCAATGTTTGTCATTTAATTCTGTGATTCCATCTGCCTCGGCAAAGAGTTTTGCCACGTCTTCATTCCAGATTGAAGGATCGATGAGGAAACCGTCGCCGTCCACTTCGAACGTCTTTCCTTGAATTTCTAGTGTTGCCATAATGTTTATTGGTTTTAGATTGATTTGCAATATAATAAATATTTGAAAAAACAACAATGATTTTTGTTGTGGATTAAAGAAATATATGCGATAGGGAGCTTTCCCGCGTGGGAGTAAGGGGTTAGGGGAATGATCCGGGAATTATATTTGGATATTAGAAGTGTTTTATGTGTAGTAAATATTGCAAAATAGCTGTGATTATACTTGTTTTGTAATAAAAATGTTACCTTTACATTTGAAAATATGCGTAGGATCCCGGAAAAATATATTGGCGTATGAAAGTCTTTTTATTATTTATATTATTTTTTTTGAGCGGGGTGTTGGGATGTGTCCAATATGCTGAAGGGGAGACGGGTGTACCTCCCGAGATCAGGCGGGTTTTGTTTGTTTGCTCGTATCATTCGGAGCAAATCTGGGGACGCAAGGTGTTGAACGGGGTGAAAAAACAGCTTGACCGAGCGGGTTACAATGTAGATCTGAGGGTGATTTATCTGGATTCCAAACGACTGACAAATACGGAGGTGAGGAATTCCTTATTGGAAGTACAGTTACGGGAGGTTAAGGGAAAGTTAGATTTGATTATTGTTTCGGATGAAGAGGCCAATAACGCCCTTTTCTCTCTGGATATACCTTTGGTAAAGGAAACGCCTGTCGTGTTTTGTGGAGTTATGCGATATTCGAAGAAACTTGACTTTGATCAGGTGACGGGAGTTATTTGTGATATTGATTATGAAAAAGTGTTTCTGTTGGGGCGGAAATTATTCCCGGAGGCTCGAAAAGTTTACGTGTTTTCAGATCAATCGGGAGCGGGGCAAGCGCATGAGGCTTTAGCTCGACAACAATTAGCCAAATATAAGGATCGTTTCCCGGTTGTTTTTGCAGGTGATTCGATCTTGGACGTGAATAGTTTTTTAAAGGAGTTACAAGAGGTTTATCCTCTTTCTTTTGTTATTTTGACCACTTGGCAACAAGGTAAACAGGGCGTGTATCTTGATCCGGATATTTATTATTCCATGTATGCTCATGAATGTCCGGTTCCGATTTTGACGGTGATGGATAACGGTTTGGGAAAGGGAATTTTTGGAGGAATCGTGACGTTTGCCGATCAGATGGGAACAAAAGCCGGAAAAATCGGGGTGAGAATTTTGAATGGCGAACAGGCGAAAGCCATACCGATAGATACGGTTCATCCTATTCCGGTTTTTGATGAAAATCAATTGAAACGCTGGCGAGTAGAACGCAAGAACCTTCCGGTTAAAAGTTTGATCGTTAATGAACGGGATGCTTTTTGGCGGACTTACGGAAATTATATTCTGATTGCGGGAATTACCTTTATATTATTATTGTTACTTGTCCTGTTTCTGGTGTTATCTCACTTGAGGTACCGGAAGATGTTACATCGAAGTATATTTTTAGAGAAAGCAGCACAACAGATGGCCGAAATGTTGAAGAAGAAGACCGAAATATTGTCTAATACATTGTCTTCAATGAGTGAAGGAATTTTGGTGGTGGATAAGGAATTGCGGGTGATTGAGTTGAACCATGCCTCTGTGGTCGGTTTGGGATGTGAAGGAGATGTGATTGGTAAACCCTTGAAGGAGGTTTGCGAGATCAATCGGAATCGGGGAGGGGAGGGAATTGAAGATTTCGTGCAGAAGGTGATGGGGGAGAGAATGCGTCGGGACTTGGCGTTGAACACGGTCTTAATCCCGTGTGGGGCTCCCGTGCAGCAAGTGACAGGGAGTGTTTCTCCTTTGTTGAATGAAAGCGGGGAGGTGAACGGTGCGGTGATTATGTTGCGTGATGTTACCCGAGAGTGGCAGCAACAAACCTTCTTGCGTATTTCGATAAATGCCTTGCGAGCTTACTCTTGGTGTTATGATGTGAATAATAATATCATGACGGTTGGGGAGAGTTTCCCGAAGGATGAGACTTTAAGTCGGGATTTGAGTACGATTGAAAAATACATGTCTCATATTCATCCGGATGACCGGGGGGAGTTGTTGGCTTGTCTGGAAGGGATAACCAAGGATGAACTGAAAGAGTTTGTAGTTATTTTTCGAGTGGATTACTTATGTCCCGGGGAGTATCGTTGGTTGGAGAACCGGGGAATTGTTGAAACAGTGGAAATGAGTAATGGGCGGAAGGCGAAATACGTGTACGGGATGGGGATAGATATTAATCGTTACAAGGTCGTGGAGGAAGAAATGGCGATAGCAATGCGCAAGGCAGAGGAATCCGATCGGTTGAAATCAGCTTTCGTGGCGAATATTTCGCACGAGATCCGGACTCCTTTAAACAGTATTGTTGGTTTTGCTAATTTGATGGTGGAAGAAGGGTTACCCGAGGAGGAGAGAAAATTGAGTAGTGATATGATCACGAGTAATAGCCGGGCTTTGTTGGGGTTACTGGATGATGTGCTTGATTTGTCCCGTTTGGAGGCCGGGATGGATAAGGTATTTCTTCGTGTTTGTGATTTACATTTTTTGGTTCATTCTATGTTGGATATCGGGCGTTTAAATATGGCACAAGGTGTTGAATTGGTGAATGAAGGACCCCGGGAAAAATTGTTGGTCATGACGGATGAGGTGAAATTGACAAAGGTATTTATGAATTTAATCGGGAATGCCAAGAAATTTACCACGCAAGGGCATATTGTCATTGGTGCCAAGATTACTTCGGATGGTGTGTGGGTGGAGTGCTGGGTTAAGGATACGGGAATAGGTATTTCTCCAGAAAATCTGGAACATATTTTTGATCGTTTTTATAAAGTGAATGAGTTTAAGCAGGGAACCGGGTTGGGACTTTCCATTTGTGAGGCTATTATTGAACTTCTGGGAGGTCAGATTTGGGTGGAGTCAACTTTAGGTAAAGGGACAACGTTTTATTTTAGAATTCCTTATCGGAAACCGAAGGAGGAGGGTATATGATTATTATTGTTGAAATATACAGGGCTGGAATGATGCCTTTGTATGATAAATAAGTGTTTTTTATAATATCATTCGGTGATCAACCGTTGTGGTTCCGGTGAAAACAGGTAATAATTTCGGTATTCTTTCGGAACAACTTCGGTGCACTTCCGCTCGTGAGCGAAAGAGAAGCGTCGGTGTTCCCCAAATATACCGGAAAAAACTACTTATTTGAATACTATATCAAGGACTCTATTTTCTTTTTTCATCTAGACCAAGTTTTTGCTTGAAAAGAATGATGTTGACACCACGAAGAACAGGGTGTTCACCTACTTTTTCACGTGAATTGATTTAAATGACAGGTACACGGTATTTTAATATGGGAGCAAATAAAATGGGTATGATAGCAAATATGATACTTGATTTTCCTGTTTTCCAGTATCAATCCCTTTAATTTTTATTGTTGGAATATACAGTGATTAATGATGTTTTGTAGTTAATATATTGATATTCAATACTTGAATCAAATATTTGAGCATAAAAAAAGTCAGTATCTCTACTGACTTTCAGCTTTTTGGCTCCTCAGGTAGGACTTGAACTTATCAATAAAGTGGTTGAAGATAAGATAGTTAGTTGTTGAATAGGCTGGTGGAGTATATGAAATAGACCATGAGAATTTAATGGTGATTCTCATGTAATTAATTAATAACTAGATATTTGTATTGAATTTTATCTGTTCTTAGCCAGAATGTAAATAATGCTTTTTTCTCTTCATTTGTTGATATTTTTAATGGTTGATATTGTAATACTATTCAATGCAGAAAGTGGCTGTAGAGGCTTAAAAATGGCCTTATTTTTCATCTTAATGGTAGGTATTCAGAATATAGAATTGCTTTGTATCGCCATGGGGAAAATATAAAATAATTGCTCAAAAATTTGGAATTAGTTAAAAAATGTATTATATTTGTATTATTCAAGAATTTTGTTACAGTACAATGGGAAGAAACCATGTACTTCTACTTTTGAAGATGGATATTACTTACCACATGAGAATTGATGAAACAGTCAGAAATCATATTGAAATCTATCTTAAACTTCAATGCCCTTCTTTCCTTTTTGGAAAGTAAATTCAGTGAAATGGAGCATTGTTGGATCAGGTAGCTACTCCTGTGTCCAATAGCAAGGTGTTTCTTCATTTGCTTCTAAGCCCCCAGCCTTATACTATGCACCATCAAATAATTTGATGAGAGAGTGAAAATCAATTGATTTTAAGCAAATAGAGGGGGCATGATACATTTAAATTGAAAGTATATTTAATCTATCATTCCAGTTAAAACTAAAGCAAGATAGAATAGTTTTTTTTTTTAATAGAATGTGTTGAATTTTAAAGATTAGAACTAAAGCAACACAGGAAATAAATTTGAAATGAAATATATCATTTTCCTACAAGCTAATGCTAGAGTAACACAGGATAAATTGTGAATAATTAATAATATTTACATCTTAGCCTAATGAGCCATATGAATGAAAGGAAACACAAACCTAAATTCATGTCTCCTTCCTATTCTGAGTGGGTAAAAAGATAAATATTTTTTGACTTCTTAATCTAAAGAAAAGCCACATGAATTGCTTCAAAAAATACCTATTAATCCAATCTTTAGTATGAGATGTATGTTGTTTATTAATGGTAGGGGATAACAGGTTTATTAAAAGATAGAGTGGGAGTGATTATATTATACTCCCATCTCATGAATATATTTCATAATATACTAGTGTTTCATTGCCTTTCTAGGATTTATCTTGTATTGCAAGTAAAATTTGTTAGCACTAGCATCTTTCACAACTTTAATCTTCCCTTGTTTAACCCCACACCATTCAGGATAAATACTTCTAGTGGCATCTTTATAATTCATATTTTTAACTTCACTCATGTAGAAATTATTTTTAACTGAATAACCAGATTTCTGTTCTCCCACATAATATTTAACATGGTTTGAAAAATTCAAAGGAGAATCATTTGAGGAGAACTTTAGACTGCTAACCCTTGCATCCAACTTGTTGTCTTTTTGATATGGTACCAGTAAAAGATCACAATTTCTATAAATAGATGGGGTAATGATGAATCCCTTTATTAATTTGGTTGTGTGTGGAGGGATACTAATTATTTTTTGTTCCATAGTTTCCACCCCTACACTTTTACCTTGATATGTTGTGTAACTTGTACCATAACTGTTAGCCTCTTGAGATAATTTTCCTTCATGTTCTGTTTTATATGGTAGTCCAACAAATCCCACTGGGAAGGTGGTAGAAGATGAATATTCCCCTTTTGATTGGTTGTTCATGAACATGGAAGATATAGAAGAACCAGAACTTTGTTGCTCTATAAATTTCCTGTCTTGAAAATAATCATAGGCATAACCATTCTTGATAAAGAAACATTCAGACAAATCAATCTTTATCATTTGATCTGTTTTGTTGTGAAATTCAAAACCAGACAATCCCCCTTCATACCAAAAATTGTAACTGATTTTGCAATTAGAATCTTCATAAGTCAATTTATCTTCCTTGGTAGAAATATTCTCTTTTCCTTGGATTTGTATTATTTGGAGGTATCTACTACATGAGCAAAGAAGTAGTATTGAAATAATTGGAATTATAGCTTTCATTGTTTGTAATATTTGATTTTTGTTTCTATTATTTTTTTTCTATGAATTTCACATACCCAGAAGTATTCCAGCCAGAAATATATGGTCGCCCATAAATGCCATGTTTTATAGGTGCATTTTCCCACACCCATATTGTTTCTAAATCTTCATTAGCATTACAGTTTAAAGATTTTAGTTTAGTATTATTACTGACATCCAATTCTACTAATTCATTATCTTTGCAATTCAATGATTTTAATTCATGACAATCTTCCAAATTCAATGTGATCAATATATTGCGAGTGCAACCTATATTTTCCAATTTGTTGCAACCCTTGAAATTCAATTCTGTTAATTGATTAGATGAACAATCTAACTCTGTTAATTCACAACAATTTTCCAAATTTAACTCTGTTAATTGATTAGATGAACAATTTAATTCAACAAGATTACTACATTTTTTAAGATCAATGTCACTAAATTCATTGTCATTGCAATACAATCTTTTCAATGCAGGAAAATGAGATAGGTCTAATTCTTTTAAAACACCACCACCACAGTTTAATTCTTCAAGCAGTGGAAGATTTAAATTGAGAGAGGACAGTTTATGATTATCACACATTATAGTATTGATTTTTGGACAATTTTCTATTTCTAAATTTGTTACTCTTTGATTTGGGAGACCAACACTTACTAAACTTGGACAATTTTCAATTTTTACTGTTTTAGGCATGGTAAGAATATCATTTGAGGTTCCTATCATCATGCTTTTAATCCTCTCCAAATCTGGACAATCTTTAAAATGAATTGAACTGTAATAGTAATATACATCAGCATATTCCATGTTTTTTTGTTTCATGGTAATTTTATAATTTCCAGGTGTGGTGTATGTATGCTTAAATGTATCCTCTGAACCACTTCCACTACTACCATCTCCCCATGTTACATGTATTTCTCCTGATTGTGATTCTCCACATGGTCTGACCTCCATGGGAACTTTAGTAACATTAACAGTCATTTCAACTGTACTCCATGTTTCATCATCATAATCATTATCATCATCTTTAGAACATGAGATAAATAGAATTGTGGCGATAGCCATAAATAAAATAGAATACTTCTTCATAATTTCACTTGCAATTATTGATTACATGATTTAATTTCTTTTTACAATATTCCCATGTAAGGGAATTTATATCAGATTCTTCTAATTCTTGCTTGTAATTCTTTAAAACCATTTCCATTTGTTCTCCAAATTTTGTTGCATTGATAGTTTTAGTTGAATTGTCAAATAAAGGCTTTGTTTCTTCCCTTGTGACTTTCCAACCATGTAAAGTTTCTCCTTGATGTAGTATGCCACACCTTACATCTTCATAAAATTTATCCCCCAAATTTTTTAATGCAGGAAAATATTTATCTTCTTCCTTGAAAAACTCTATAAATAATTTCTTCCCTTTACCTTTGCTATCTTCTAAACCATTTTTAAATGATTGGATAGCCTCTATCAACAGGCAGTAATTGGCAAGCATAGAAAAACCATTTTTAAAACAGTCTTCACATTCACAAGAACTATATTGAAATGGTTTCAAGTATCTAGAATGTAATCTATGATAAATGAAATTGGATAGATCCTCTTTATTGTTATTATCCAACCAATCTTTAACCTCATTGATGCTAGTTTTGATTTTTTGATTGAAATCATCATAATAAATTGCCAAATATGTTTCCTCTTCCATCTTAAATTGGATATATACCTCCAATTCCCCAAAAGGTCATTACACAAAGAAAGCATGGGAATTGAGATTATCCACTTTAGAAGGTTCTGGTAAACCCAAGATACAGATAATAACATCCCATGCTTGACCTTATATATTTTGATGATATATATGGCAAGTTGAGCATCTGTCACTATCCCTGTATCTTTTTTAAATTTACCAGATTCTCTAAAGTCAGGATAAGCTAATGCTTTCTACATTCACTATGTCTGCTGGAATGCTTTCATTCCAACACTACAAAAGTAAATATATTCAACATCATAAACAAATGCCCTCATGGGATGTTAAAAACAAAAATATCACATATTTAATATCCTTGGTGTGTTTGGCTAACAATTTCTTTTTTCTACCTCTTCATCTCTCCTTAAAAGATATGGGTACAGGTCCAATTTTATTATATAGTATAGAATTGGAGCAGTACTTTTCCTGATCAGAAGAAACATTGTTACACTTAGTTTATATATTATATGGCAACTATGTGCAACACATTTTCTACAATAGAGCTCTTACTTTATATTTAATTATAGAAAACTAAGAGATCAACTAGTGAAGATGTGTTGCATTTAGATTATGATATTATATACAAGTAAGTGCAACAGGTATGCTTTCTTTCAAATAATTTATAAGAGTAACAACATTTTTTCCTAATGATGAGCTCTTAGTTTTTAATTATTATAGGGAAGTAAGAGATCAAATCATGAGATAGTGTTGCACATAGTTTATATGATATATAACAAGTAAGTGCAACAGAACTATAATTTTCTCATGAGTGATATAGCAGGAATAAAATAATCCTGTTGTTACACTTAGTTTATTATAATATATACAAGTAAGTGCAACATATACATTTATTCAGAAATAGTTTCTCTAGTCCCAGATGATTTTTTATATTTATTATATAAACACTCATGAAAAACATCTGGGACCAAAAGAATATTTTTAAGTTATTTTGATGAATTCTAAATAAGGCTTTATAAATTGATTTTAAGACCATATTATTTCTCATTGATATTCTCATTAACAAAACAGAGAAAGTGGCTTAAATCAAAGATTTGAGGCCTTATTTTCATGTATTTTATTGATCTATAATAGTTTGGGTAAAATAATCTCTTCTTTTTCCAAAAAGGGGGATAAATTATTCATCATTGATTGTGGTTTTAATACATCATACCTGCATTCATTTGAATAGCTGTAATAATCATCTGTACTCACAATGAGGTGGTCTATAAAATCAACTCCTGCCAGTGATGATAGTTGAGTTATGCTTTTGGTCAATTCATCATCAGCTTCACTGGGCTTGCAATTTCCAGAAGGATGATTGTGAAATAATATGATTCTGGAAGAGTTGGAGAGGATTACATGCTGGAATATAATTTTTATATCCACAACTGTTTTGTTGATACTTCCCCTGCTTACTAGGGCCACTCCTAATATTTTTGAGGCTTGATTTAACAAGATCAAGTAAACTTCCTCATGATGTTCCATTCTATCCCCCAAAATCTCTTTTGCCAGTAAGTAGACACCATCAGGATCATTTATTCTTATCCTGTCTGTTGATTTGATGTTGTTTTTGTAAATTAACTCTACATAGTGTGGTTTTAATAAATCTTTTCTTGTTGTTTCCATGTTTAGCTATTTTTAATCTGTTACCAAAACATGGGAATGGATGATTGTTTTTTACTTGAATACAGGAGGGAAGGTGTTATACCTCCCCTTACCCATAATTCAATTTTCTCTCCAAACTGCTAATACAGGCACTCACTTTCTTGTTGACCACCTTGGCATAGTGTTTTTGTGTGACAGCCATTGATGAATGTCCCAGCAATTTACTAACTACCTCCATGGGCACATCATTATAGAGCAATATTGTAGTTGCAAATGTCTTTCTAGCTGTGTGATGGGTGAGTTTTTTGTTTATACCCACAATTTCCACAATCTCTTTCAAGTAGGAATTAATCTTCTGGTTGCTGATAGCTGGTAGCACATGAGCCTCTCTATCCCCACCATTATCATACTTCTTGATGATTTGTATGGCTTGTGGTAATAAAGGAACACTGATGGCCTTCCCTGTTTTCTCCCTCTTCATCTCAATCCATAACTTTTTATCAAATGCCATTATAATATGCTTTTTCTGCAAAGCAAATGCCTCATGATAAGCCAAGCCTGTATAGACACTGAACAAGTATAAATCCCTCACCTTTGCCAGTCTTTCCTGTGCAAACTGGTAATTTTCCAGCTTGTGAAGTTCTTCAGGAGTTAAAAATATCAACTCTTTCTCCACTTTCAATGGTGAATGATCAATAAAAGGATCCATTTTAATGTAATTACACCTCATGGCATAGGTGGTGACTTGCTTTACCCTTTGCATATTTTTATTGATGGTGACAGGTTTCTGCCTCCTGACAGAGAGAAGGTAGTCTTCCAATCCAGAAATGAACTTGAAATTGACCTTGTTCATGGGGATGTCTGCTGCATGATATGATTCTTTGATGTATGCCCTCACCAGTTCTAACACATCTTTAAACTTGTCCAGTGTGCTTTTCTTGAACTTTATCCCCTCCATCTTCTTTGCAGCCATGTACCTCTCTTCAAACAGGGTTATGAATGACCTGCTGACAGTTGTTTTTCCAATGTACAGGGCATAGAGGTCTTCCACAATATCTTCAGATCCTTCAATGATTAATCTTGTTTCAATCTCAACAAGTTTATTCTTTATAACCTCCATCTGTGTGTTAATTCTCTGTGCCATTTCTGACTTTCCAGTGGCCATTTGCTTGTTCTGGTTCCACTTGTTTCTTGTAATTTTAAACCCAATGGAGAAAATTTTTCTCTTGTTCTCATGCCATAACCTGCAATAAAGAGGTGCTTCCCCTGTTTCTGTTTCCTTGGAATGATACCTGAAAAATGAAATGTTTACTCTTGTTATCATAATATATTGGCTTTAATAGCCTATAAAACAATAGTTTATCTCTTGAAAAAAGGTGACCACTTTTTTTGATGAAGGTGACCACTTTGGTGACCACTTTTATTGATATTTCCCCTTGTAATCCCTTTAATTTTTATTGTTGGAATATACAGTGATTAATGATGTTTTGTAGTTAATATATTGATATACAATACTTGAATCAAATATTTGAGCATTAAAAAAAGTCAGTATTTCTACTGACTTTCAGCTTGTTGGCTCCTCAGGTAGGACTTGAACCTACGACCTACGGATTAACAGTCCGCCGCTCTAACCAACTGAGCTACTAAGGAATTTTCTCAAAAGCGATGCAAATATAGGGGTTTTGTTGAATCCCGCAAAATAAAAAGGAAGAAAAAACGGGTTGATTGGCGAAAAAAAATGTGGTAATAGATGGGCGTTTTGAGAATCAAGGAATTGTATTTAGTTAAAAGGGAAATTGTGTATTTTGTTTTTTAGGAGATGTAAAAAGTGTTGAGTTTTTTAATATATTTGTAAAACATAGAAACGGAAGTGATGGTAGATATAGAATTAGATATACTTCAAAATTTGAATAAGGGTAAAGAAAGTGCGCTAAAAGAGATTTACCGTTTGTTCTTTCATGCGTTATGTGCGTTTGGAACCCGTTTCGTGAAAAACGATGCGGTGGTGGCAGATATCGTGCAGGAGGTATTTATAAAAGTATGGGCTAGGAGAACCGATTTTCAAGCTATTTATTCATTACGTTCGTTCATGTATCTTTCTGTTCGCAATGCTTGTTTAAATTATAACCGGGATCATGCAAGGGAGAGGAAGATTTCTTTTAATGACTCTGAGTCGGAGAAGTTTGCAGAAGAGCGGGTGGATGATTTTATGATAGAGGAGGATGTGCATCGTCAGATTCGTAATGAGGTGGAGCGTTTGCCGGAGGCGATGCGGAAAGTTTTTAATTTGACATTGTTGGATATGTCTATACCCGAGATTGCAGAGACTCTGGATATTTCGGAAAATACGGTGCGTAATCAACGAGCCCGGGCTAGAGAAATTTTACGAGCTCGGCTGAAAGACAAGATCTTCTTTTTGTTTTTATTATGTGATATTTATTAGTCGCAATATTCGAACGCCATTTGAATGGCGGGTCATATAATTGTTCCCTTGAGCTGTTGTAAGGCTTTGTGGCCGTTATGGAAATAATAAAATGCTTTTTATTTTGAAAAAAAATGTATCAAGACTAGTATGTTTTGATAATTCTTGTGTTATAGGGATAAAAAATAGATTATGTCAGAAGAGAACTTAAAAATAGCGGATATTATTTTTGCTTATATCAAGGGAACGATTACCGATAGTGAGCTGGGGGAACTAACAGCGTGGATGGATGCCGCAGAGGATCACCGGGAATTGTTTCAACAAATAATGACTTCAGCATCTTACCAGAATAAGGAAACCGTGTATCGGCGTTTTGATTCATATTATGATTTTGATTGTTTAAAGGGTGCTATTCGGAAGAGGAAGCGAAGTGTGTGGAAATATGTTGCAGCAGCAGCCGTTATTGTCCTGCCTTTGTTAGTCTCGTTTTTATTGCAAATAAAACAAGAGGGTATTTTTCCGGAAGAGCGTATGCGGGAAATTTCTTTGCTGCCGGGTAAATCATTGGCAACATTAACCTTATCGGACGGGAGTTCCAGAGTGTTGAGTTTGGAGAATTTTGATTTGATAGATGGTTCGAAACGAATTGTAAATGATCCAGACGGGTTGAGCTATCAAGTTGAAGACACTAGCATATGTGGCGAGATTGCCTATAATGAGATAACGGTTCCTCGTGGCGGAGAATATAAAGTGACGCTGGATGATGGAACGCGGATATGGCTGAATTCGGAAAGTTACATTCGTTTCCCGGTTGTATTCCAAGGTGACGAACGTCGGATTTGGGTTTCCGGGGAGGTTTTCCTAGAGGTTACGAAAGATGCTGAACGTCCTTTTATTGTTAACACGGAAAAACTGAATATTAAGGTTTTAGGAACGCAATTTAATGTTAGGGCTTATCCGGACGAAAAATGTATTCAGACAACGCTTGTGGAGGGCAGTGTGCAGGTGGATAACTTGCGGGGGAAAGTGGCGGTGTTGCTTCCTTCTGAACAACTGGTATATGATGCTCTGGATGGGAATCATGAGGTTCGTGAGGTTGATACCGAATTGTATGTCTCTTGGAAAGATGGGGTATACGTGTTTGTTTCTCAACGGTTGGAGGATATTATGTCGCTAATATCAAAATGGTATGATGTCGACGTGTTTTACCAGAATTCTGCCGTAAAAGATATTATATTTTCAGGGCGCTTGAAACGTTACGAGAATGCGGAAACTTTGTTAAGAGTGTTCGAACGCTTGGGAGGAGTGAAATTCTCTGTTCAAGGTAAGACCGTTATTGTCGAAGACGAGTAAAAAAATGAATGGAAAGGAGGTGCAACTGCTTTCCATTCATGTACGAACCTCGACCGGGTGCAACCGGACGAGCATTGTTTAATCATATAATAGTACAAATGTATGAAAAAAAATCGAGGATGTTATCCCCGCTCGTCGGGGATGCAAAAAATCTTATTGACTATGCGTTTTCTAGCTCTTTTTCTTTTTTGTACGGCCATGCATTTATCTGCATCAGTACATTCGCAAAATGTCGTGTTTAGTTTTAACTTGAGAAATGCCACATTTGAGGATCTCATGAAAGAGATTCGTCAACACAGCGACTATTATTTTATCTACAAGGATAGCGAAGTGGCTCAGGTGACGAAACTAAATAAGCGGTTTAAGTCTGTGAGTATCGACGAGGTACTTGAAGAGTGTCTGAAAGGCACCGGTTTAACCTATTCTGTCGAAGATCGGTTGATTATCATTAAAAAGAATCAGGTTACAATGATACGAGATACCACGGCAAGGAACGAGGTCCGGTTGATTAAAGGAATAGTTGTGGATGAGATGGGGAAACCGTTACCGGGTGTGACGGTCGTGATAAAGGGAACGAACACGGGAGTAGCAACAAGTGCGGATGGTCTTTTTAGTGTAGCTTTATCTGCGGATACCGTCACGCTGGTGTTTACTTTCGTGGGGATGGAGACACAAGAGGTTAAAATATTACCGTTGAAAACGGGGGAGGTGCGTAAAGATTTGCGTGTTGTGATGAAGGAGGATAAGATCGCCTTGGAGGATGTGGTGGTGACCGGATATGCGAATATCAAGAAGTCGAGTTTTACGGGAACGGCCACGCAAGTGAAGCGGGAAGACATATTGAAGGTGGCGGGGCGGAACGTGATCGATGCCCTGCAGGTGTTTGACCCATCGTTGCGAATCATGAAAAATAATCTGATGGGTTCGGATCCGAATACTTTGCCGGAGTTCTACGTGCGGGGACGTTCAGGTATTACCGGGGTGAAGGAGTTGGATGCATTGGAGGCTTCCGACGTGTCGCAGTTTGCGATAACCAATAACCCGAATACTCCTATATTTATTTTGGATGGGTTTGAGGTTTCCGTGGAGAAAGTATATGACTTTGACGTGAACCGGATCAAAGATATTACCATATTGAAGGATGCTGCTGCCACGGCCATGTATGGGTCCAGAGCTTCTAACGGAGTTGTCGTGATCGAAACAATAGCTCCCCGTCCCGGACGTTTTGTGGTGAGTTATAATGGTAATTACGAGATCACGGCTCCGGATTTAAGTAGTTATAATATGATGAATGCCCGGCAAAATTTGGAGACCGAATGGGCTGCCGGAATTTATGCAGGAGATCCTGATTATGCATATTACGAACGGGATCGGGCTTACCAGTACGGGATTTACCTGGATAAGAAGAATGTAATTTTGGCAGGAGGAGATTATTACTGGTTGTCACAGCCGTTGACGACGATGTTTAACCATAAGCATAGTGTTTATATTGAGGGCGGGTCTGATGCCATCCGGTTTGGTATAGAATTGCGCTATGATAATCAGAACGGTGTAATGAAAAAATCTTTGCGAGACCGAATTGGTACGGGCTTGACGCTTGAATATCGTTATAAGGGTTTCCAGATGCAGAATAAGATTTCTTATGACATCATGACTTCGAAAGCATCGCCTTATGGCTCCTTTGGAGATTACACGAATAAACATCCTTATGAATCTTGGAAAGACAAAGACGGAAAATTGATCAAGAAATTACCACAACGTAATTATGGTGAAAGTTTTATTAATCCTTTGTACGAGGCAACGCTGGGAAACTTCAATAAGAGTAATTACAAGGAGTGGACAGATAATTTGGCTTTAAATTGGTACGTGAATGATTATTTGTTAGTGAAAGGACAGTTTGCGATCAGCTATAAGTTGGATAAGACCAAGGTGTTTACCGATCCGGAATCTGCCAAGTACGGGGATGGTGTAACAGCGTTCTTGCGGGGAGAGTTGACTGAAGCTTCGACAACAACAACCCGATGGAATACGAATGTATTTGCTGCTTATAATCGTTTGTTTGGGTTACATAATCTGAATTTCTCTTTAGGATTTAATGCGACATATTCTAATATTTCTTACTCTTATGCACATTATCGAGGGTTCCCGGATGCTCACAGGCATTCTCCGGCGTATGCTTATGAGATTGTAACAAAGCCAACGTTTACTGACAATAAGACCCGTTTGTTCGGAGTGTTTCTAATGATGAATTATAGTTATAATGATATTTATCTGGCTGATTTCTCATTCCGATATGATGGGTCTTCCGAGTTCGGTACGGATAATAAATGGGCTCCTTTCTGGTCTGTTGGGGCCGGAATAAATGTGCATAATTATGATTTCTTAAAAGGAAATGAGTGGATAAACCAGTTCCGGATAAAGGGGAACGTGGGACAGACCGGTAAATCGAATTTCCAACCTTATATGGCTCGGAATACTTACGAAGTGTTATTGGATGACTGGTACCAGACGGGTATCGGGGCGAGTTTGATTTATATGGGAAATGAGGACTTAACTTGGGAGAAGCAATTGTCTTGGAATGTCGGTACGGATTTAATCACGTGGAATAACCGGGTGACGTTAGGGTTTGATTACTATTATAAGAAAACGATTGATTTGGTGACGGAAGTTTCCCTTCCGACGTCTTCCGGCTTCACGAAGTATACGGATAATATGGGTGAGATACTGAATGAAGGAGTTGAGCTTGATTTGAACGTGCGGGCTTATAGTAATAAAGATTGGGAGGTTATCGTGTTTGGAAATCTGGCTCATAATAAGAATAAGATATTGAAGATTTCAGAGTCATTGAAACAGTATAACGAACGGATTGATGAATATTTTCAAGATTATTATTCGACATCCGGAAGGCCTTCCGAGGATTCGAAATATGCCAAACCATTTATGAAATACGAGGAGGGGAGTTCCTTGACGGCGATTTACGGGATGAAATCCATGGGTATTAACCCGGCCAACGGCCAGGAGGTTTACGTGAAACGGGATGGTACACTGACATACACGTGGGAGTCGAATGAACAGCAGAAAATCGGGGATACTGAACCAAAGATACAAGGTGCTTTCGGGCTGAATGTTCGTTACCGGAATTTTACGCTTTACACGACTTTCCTTTATGAATATGGTGGTGACGAGTACAACTCGACTTTGGTGAACAATGTGGAGAATGCGAACTTAATTAAATATAACGCAGATAAAAGGGTAAGTTCGGATCGTTGGCAGAATGTCGGGGATGTTGTTCCTCTAAAGGATATAAAAGACCGTTTGTATGTGACTCGTGCAACCTCTCGTTTTGTGCAGAAGAATAATAACGTGGTCTTTAATTCTCTTTCTGTCGGCTATGATGTTGATCCTATATGGTTGCGGAAAATACACTTGAGTTCGTTGAGGTTACAGTTCAATATGAAAGATATCGCGACAATGTCAACGATCAAACGGGAGATGGGGTTAAATTATCCGTTCGCCAGGACATTTACGTTTACTTTAAATGCTAGTTTCTAATACTGAAAGATTATGAGAAAGTTATATTTAATATTATTGTTGCCGATCTTTTGGCTAACATCGTGTAATGATTTTCTGGATGTTTCGGCAGATAATGAGTTATTGCAAAAAGAGATTTTTGGAGACTATAAAGGGGTAAGAATGGCGGTAAACGGGGTGTATCGCTCTCTCTCGTCAACGAGTTTGTATGGACAGAATCTGACGTGGGGATTTGCCAGTGCCATCGGTCATAATTATCAATCTACAAGTCAATATTACCTGCCTTATGGATTGTATGAAGTAGCATCTTTCGATTGGGAAAATGCTTCTGCTCAAAGTTTGACAGAAAGTATTTGGTCGAAAGGATACAACGTAATTGCTAGCTGTAATGATATTATCCAGCAAGTGATCTCGAAAGATACGAGCTTTTTCGGTGAGGGGAAGATGGAGAAAGATATGATTTTGGGAGAGATGTACGGTGTGCGTGCATTGGTACATTTTGATTTGTTCCGCCTGTTCTGCCCGGCTCCGGTAACCCAAAATACGGGACGTGCAATTCCTTACGTAACGAGGTATCCTGATCTGCAACCGAGTTACCAGAATGCCCCGGCTTTTATGGATTCGGTTATTATGGATATGACGCGGGCTCAGAGTTTGCTGGCGGTTGTGGATACTGTATTTAATCGGCGACAAAATACGAGTATATATTCCCGGGTACGGAGTGATGGTAGAGGATTGGTTGATGCTCCAGATGATTTTTTCCTTTATCGGGCGACCCGGATGAATTATTTTGCGGCAAATGCTTTACTTGCCCGGATGTATTTGTATAACGGAGATGAGGAGAATGCTTATAAAAATGCTCGCCTTGCCTATGATTTTCACTTGCGGTGGTTCCGTTGGACAGGGAGTTCTTATCAGGGAGGAGTTTCCAATATAAACTTCTTGTATCCTAAACGTTATAATGAACTTTTCCTTTGTTTTTCGAATAATGATGTTGTTGATAACGTGGAGAATATATTGAAAGGTTATTCAAGTGCTCTACGGATGAAAAACATGGACATCCTTTTTGCCGGGGATATGGATGACTATCGTTACACGGGTTTCTACAACAAGACGACTCTCGCGTATGGGGCTCAACGGTATGCCACGTGGTTGAGGTTTTCCGGGGAAACGTTTAAGGAGGTGCTGGACCAATTACCTTTATTACCCGTGATCCGAGCTTCGGAGATGTATCATATACAGATAGAATATTTACTGAATAAAGGGCGCAAAGAGGAGGCTATCGAATTATTCAACTCTTTGAGAACCAATCGAGGGGCGAAGACAAGATTGACAACTGACATGACGATTGACGATTTACGACTGAAGTTGGTATATGATATTATCCGAGAAACTTTGACCGAAGGCCAAACATTCTTTATGTTCAAGCGTCTGAATCGGGATATTTTTAATGGTAGCGATGATATTAAGATGACACCGGAAAAGTGGGTGGTTCCTATTCCTTATAGTGAATCGGCGTATCAATAATATAAAATCGATTGATTATGAAAAAGATATATTTGTTTTTAGGAATTATACTTGTGCTGGGAGCCTGTTCGAAGGATGATATAAAAACATACGGTGGCGATAATTATCTTCAGTTCATGAAGGTGGTAACGGATTCATCGGTTTGTTCGTTTTTGGCTTACCCGAATGATAATGAATTGGAATTTCCCGTGGAAGTGGAGGTGATCGGTTTGCCTTCAGAGGGGGAACGGGAGTATAAAATCAGTGTGGATCAGGAAAAGTCAACTGCCACAATTGCGAATTACAGGTTACCGGAGAAATTCACGATGAAGCCCGGTAAAGTTCGGGATACTTGTCAGATCACGTTTATTAAAACGGCGGAAATATCGACCGTAGCGTTGCGATTGTTCTTAAAACTAGAACCGACTGCTGATTTCGAGTTAGGACAAACCGAGTGCCGCTCGGCAATTATCTATGTTTCCAATGTGGTGGCTAAGCCGAATTGGTGGACCGATAACGTGACGCGGAGTTATCTAGGGGCATATTCGGATAAGAAGTACCGCTTGTTTATTCAAGAGACGGGTAAGGCGGATATAGATAGTGATAACATTGAAGAACTTCGTTATTACACGATTATATTCAAACATTACCTGCAAAAGAAGAAAGATGCGAACGAGATGGTGCGTGAAGATGACGGAACAGAAATGACCGTGGCATTGGTAGTCGGATAATTAAAATTGAATGTTTATGAAAAGATTTATATTGTTCTCTTTGTTCGTGAGCTTTTGGTTTAGCGCATGTTACGAGGATAAAGGTAAATATAACCTGATTGATTATAATGATATTACACTGGATGTTGTAGCTTCTTTGACTAAGAAAACAATTATTTTGGGTGATACAGTACACATTGTACCGAAAGTGACGTGGAAGTATCCCGATCGGGACACATTGGCTTATGATTATCGTTGGGAGATGGGATTGGGGAATGTCATTTCGACAGATCGGAATTTTGAGTATATCCCGACGAGTTGTGGGCAGTTTGACGTGAATTTCTATATGACGGATCGGCAAACTGGGCTTGAGTTTCATGCTAGTCACACGGCGATAGAGGTGAGATCTCCATATAAGGTCGGATGGCTTATTTTGTCAGAAAAGGATAATCGGACAAGTTTGAGTTATATCCGGCGGGATAGCTGGCAGGATGAGGATAAAAAGACGCATTACGAATGGGAAGCTTATCCGGATATATATATGCGGAGTTGTATCCCGATAATCCGTTAGGAACTGGGCCGTTGAAGTTGGAAAACGTGATGACGGGAGGCGAGGCAGATGAGGTGATGGTCGTGCAACGTACCGGAGGTTCTTATTATTTGAGCGGAATGGATTTTACAAAAGTGATGGCACTTCATGACGAATTTCCTGGAAGTGCTTATCCTACCGGATTGGAGCCCGTGGAGGTACGCAATGGCGGATGGCATGATTTCGTGTTAAGTGCGAATGGAGAAGTTTACTGGAGAAGAAATACAGGCTCGGAGATACAGCACGTGACGGCTTTTATTGATATTCCGCTTTATTTTTCGGGGGCAACAGATGGAGGGCGGATTACTCAATTCTTTGATCTGGATACGAAGGATTGTGGTGCGGTGTTGATGTATGACGAAGGAAATAACCGTGTGGTAGGTCGATTGACTAGCTTTAATAGTAGTTCGGACAGTGGGCCGGTTGAGTTTATTTATACTCCGGATGATCCAAGTGTGGTTAAATTGACCGATTTGGCCGGGTATAAGATTATGTACTTGGGAGATTATGGTAATGGAAGTGGGCTTAATATTATACTGAAAGAAGAAAGCACCGGAAACTATTACTACCAGAATATGGGGATTGATAATTGGGATGGTTTCAATATTTTTGATTGTACACAGGAGCTTTTTGCTGGTAGTAGTGTTGTTTCAGACAATACGGTATATTTCCGGATTCGTCCTAGTTCTTATCTTTTCATGGGAGAGGGGAGTAAATTGTACTTCTATGATGTAAATACGAAGAGCGTTAAGTTATTCACTGATTATGTAAGTGGAAATATTGTGGAGATACTGCAGGATGCAGATGCCGGAGAGATTGGAGTAGCACTGGATGATGGGAATTTCTATATCTATAAATTAAGCACGGAAGTGCTGGCAGATGCGAATCCCGGAGGGAAAGGATTGTTATTCCATGTTTCCGATTTGGGACGGATTGTGGATATAGAATGGAAGTGGGGAGGTTCTTATAACTGGGCGTTTAAGCGTTACGAGTAAAAGTTATTTTGGACTTGAGTGTTATGTTTTCTTGAAAAGAGGCTGGCTGAAAAGTCTATTTTCAAACGACTACCCCCACTAACTCCCCCTTACACAGGGGGAGAGCTGATTGCCAAGCGGTTTCTCCCCCTGTGTAAGGGGGAGCTGGAGGGGGTAGTTTTACTAGATAAGACTTTTTATACAGCTTCTTGGGAAAACTATGCCAAATGTGAAGGGTGTATAGCTATTATATGTAAATTAAAATGAGTAGATTATGAGAAAATTATTAGTGAGTTTTTTCTTGATCGTGCTGCTCCTGTTTACCTGTGGAGTACAGGACGGGTTCGCTCGGGAAAAGAAAAAAGGCGTGAAAGAGGTGGAAAAAGAGACACCTTATCAAAAGTTATTCAAAGGTAAGACCTGCGAAACGGTGAAAGGATTACTGACTATCCACAAGATGGATGGGAAGGTATATTTTGAGATACCTAGGAGCTTGTTGGAGAAGGATATGCTATTGGGATCAACGATTTCTGAAACGACCAATAATCTATTTGGGAGTGTGGGAGAGAAACCGACCGATCCTTTGTGTGTGCAGTTTACCCAGACGGATACGGTTATTAGTTTACGGCAGGTGAATCATGGTTACACGACGGAACTGGTAAATGTGGCACAACGGATTCGGGAGAGCATGAAACCTGCTGTGATGTATAATAGTGGGATATTGGCTTATAATCCGGATAGCACGGCGGTTGTTGTTGAGATGACCGAATTCTTTCTACGGGATGATGAGCAGTTGACTCCTTTCTCTGCTTATGCCCCGGCAACTTGGGGAGGAAGATGGATCGTGAAAGAGTTTAAAAAGGATAATTCCCAGTTGGGTAGGATAAAGGCGTTTGAGGATAATGTGAGTGTACAGTCATCGTTGAGTTACGAAGTTAATTTGCGGGATGGGAGATATTACTATATCTATAAACTTCCGTTTACTTCTTTGATGACACGCAGCTTTATCCTCTTACCGGAGGAACCAATGCGTCCCCGAATGGCTGATCCTCGTATCGGGATATTTTATCAAGGGGTGTCGGATTTTCGGAATGGCGATTCCGGATTGAAAAATATATATTACGCTCAACGTTGGCGGTTGGAGCCATCGGATGAAACGGCTTTTCGGATGGGACAGCTTGTGGAACCGAAGAAACCGATTGTTTTTTACGTGGATAATGCTTTTCCGGAGAGCTGGAAAAAGTACATTAAGGCCGGGGTGGAGGAATGGAAAGATGCGTTCGAGAGGATCGGTTTTAAGAATGCGATCGTGGCAAAAGATTTTCCGGTGAATGACCCGGAGTTTGATCCGGATAACGTGAAGTTTTCTTGTGTTCGTTATTCTCCTTCGCAAGTGGCGAATGCCATGGGACCTTCATGGACAGACCCGAGGACCGGGGAGATTCTGAATGCCTCAGTCTATTTGTATCACAATTTGATACAGTTGGTACATGATTGGCGATTCCTACAAACTTCTCCGGCAGACCCGGATGCACGTAAGGTGATTTTGGATGAGGACGTGTTGGGGGATTGTATTCGTTACGTGGTATCTCACGAGGTGGGGCATTGCTTGGCGTTGATGCATAATATGTCCGGTTCTGCGGCGATCCCGACCGACTCGTTACGTTCGCCTTCGTTTACTCAAACATACGGAACAACGTATTCGATCATGGATTATGCCCGGAATAATTATATTGCTCAGCCGGGAGACAAGGAACGGGGAGTGAAACTGACCCCGCCTAAATTGGGGTTGTATGATTATTTTACGATTCAATGGCTGTATACTCCTTTGCTAGATGCTAAGAGTTCGAAAGATGAAATTCCTACATTAAGTCGTTGGATTACGGAAAAGTCGGGAAATCCGGTTTATCGTTACGGGAAACAACAGATTTCGTCAAGATTGGATCCCAGTTCGGTGGAGGAAGACTTGGGTGATGATGCGGTAAAATCGGCTACTTACGGGGTGAAGAATTTGAAGTATGTGTTGGCGAATATGAGCGGATGGGTGGCACGGGATGATCCGGATTACACATTCCAGCAGAACATGTACAATGAAATTGTTTACCAATACGTGCGTTACGTGAATCACGTGTTGTTGAATATCGGGGGAATATATTTGAACGAGCGATATGATGGAGATGAATTACCGAGTTACTCGGTAGTGCCGAAAGAGAAGCAGAGACAAGCCGTCGATTTCCTGTTGGGACAAATGAGAGAGCTGGAATGGTTGAATGCTCCCGATATGCAACAGAAATTACCTCTGATGAGTAATATCTCGACCGAGTTGGAAGAGAAAATATTCGGGGCCTTATTATCCCGACGGTGGGCAGTGGCTTTGAGTGCCGAGAAAGATGATAGCAAGGATACCTATTCCACGAGAGAGTTCTTGACGCACGTGCAGGATTTCGCTTTTGCTCCTACCCGTCAAGGAAAGACGTTGACCACGCAAGATAAAAAGATGCAGATGGAGATTTTAAGGCAAATACTACTCTTTACGGACTTGGGGAAAAAGGGTATGTCCGGGGATCCGTTGTCGCTGGCTGGCAGATGCAAAATGATCGAGGTACCGGAGCAGGTGAAGTTGATGAGCCGGAAACGGTATGGGGAGCTATCGCGGGAAGTGTTAGGAGGTTTCTCGAACGTGGAGGCGGTGCAGCCTTGTGCGGAGGCTCCTGTGACGAATGTGGCATTACCATTGAATATGTCGGAAAGACAGGGGTTCGGTTATTGGGTGAACGTGAATTCCAATATGGTAATCGAACCGTTGGATCATCTATATTTCGATATGTTAAAGCGAATTCAGACGTTGTTAAAGAGTAAGGCAAATACCGGATCAGAAGATACCCGTCAGCATTATCGGTTGTTGTTGTACAAGATCGAGCAAGCGTTGAAATAGGTTTGATTTTCTAATAAACGAAAGGATATGAGAAATATTATATATATTATCTGTTTTCTTTCTTTTTTCCTGTTCGGTTGGTGTGTACAAGGACAAGCGAAGAAAAAGGATAAGAAAGAGACATTGACGGCTTACCAGAAATTATTCAAGGATAAGCAGGTAAAAACGGCTCATGGGTTGATGACAATCCATAAGGTCGGGGATAAAGTGTTGGTTGAGTTCCCGATAAGGTTGTTGGGTAAAGATATGATGCTGACCTCTTCTATCGAGGATATCAGTGACAATGGTGAAGGGGTGGTCGGGCAGTTTGCCGGATATGGCTTACCCTTCCGTTTTACTCGCTTGGATTCGACATTACAAGCCCGGATATTTTTGATTGATAAACCTCTGAATAATAGTTCGGAGATGAATTGGAACGAAGCCATCGAACGATCAAACGCCGGGGGGGTGTATGGCACGTTCAAAATAGAGGCTTATACACCGGATAGCACGGCAGTTGTGGTGGATATGACATCTTTGTTCATGGAGTATTCCCCGTACACGACGCCATTTGCGGCTATCGGGGGAAATTCTTTCTTTGGATTAATTTCCCGGGAGCATGAGTACAAAAAGGAGTGTTCATTGTTGAAAGACGTTGACGCTTTTGATAATAATATCATGGTGACGTGTGAGCTGGGATTTATCGAGAACCAGTATCTGTTCGGGGCTTTTAAGGTGATCCCCGGGGATGTGAAAGTTTCTGTGACGACGAATAAGATGTTGATGTTACTGCCGGAAGAACCTATGCGCCCCCGGTTTGCCGATCCCCGGTTAGGAGTTTCTTTCATGGAGGTTTCGCAGATTGAGAATGACCGGAAGGGGCTGAAGTCCACGTTTTACACGAAACGTTGGCGTGTTGAACCAGTAGATGAAGCGGCTTATCGCCGGGGAGAAACAGTCGAAGTAAAGAAACCGATTGTGTTCTATATGGACACGTTGATGCCCAAGGCGTGGCAGCCTTACATTAAAGAGGGAATCAAGGCATGGAATGAGGCTTTCGAGAAGATTGGTTTTAGAAATGTGGTACGGGTGATGGATTTCCCGAAAGATGATCCGGATTTTAATGCCAACAATATAAAGTATTCTACGATCAGGTATGCCCCGTTGTGGCTTGATATGCAGAATTCGATGCACGTGGACCCTCGTACGGGAGAGATATTGAATGCTTCTCTTTATATTTATGATGGGTTGGTGTCTGGCTTGAAGACAAACCGGATGTTGACGACTATGGCGGCGGATCCGGGTGTTCGGACAACTCGTTTCTCCGAGGAAATGATGGGGGAGTTGATACGTGCGGAGATTATGCGGGAAGCTGGTATTAACCTAGGTCTGGTATACAATGCGGGTGCGTCTGCCGTGTATCCGGTTGATTCGTTACGTTCCCCATCCTTCACGCGGGAGCATGGGTTGAGTCCTTCCGTGATGGATTACGTACCGTGTAACTATATTGCTCAGCCAGGGGACGTGGAAAAGGGTGTGAGGATGGTGCCCGGGGGATTGGGAGAGTACGATTATTACGTGATTAGGTGGTTGTATGAACCGATTTCGACTGCCTCTACGCCGAAAGATGAATTTACAACCTTGGATCGTTGGATCCGGGAGGGGCGAACAAATCCGAACTATCGTTTCGGGAAGGTGCCTTATTATTACTATGATCCCCGTTGTTTTACCGGAGACTTGGGAGATGATCATTTGAAGGCCTTGGAGTATGCCGTGAACAATCTAAAGATTGCTGTTCGGAATTTCTATGATTGGTATGCCGAGGGGGATGAAGATTTGAGTTTAAGAAGTCAGTTGTACAATTCGTTACGCGGTCAGTTGCAAAAGCGGATTAACGATGTGTCTGTGAATCTGGGTGGCTTTTACCAGATGGAAGCTTTTTCCTCGGAAAAGGAACCGAGTTATGTGGTTGTACCCGGTGCGATACAGAAGGCTGCCGTGAAATGCATGATCGATATGGCGAAAGATCTTGCTTGGTTGGAAAACAAGGCTGTCGAGAAAAAGTTGGAGATTCGAAATTCCAATGTAGATCAAATTCGGAGTTTTATTTTGGGGACCTTGACCTTCCGGTTGAAATACGTGGCTCTCGGGGCTGAGAAGGGTGGGGATTATTCGTTGGCCGAGTATGTCGAGGATATTTATAGGAACGTGTGGGACGGGACATTGAAGAATCGTCCTTTGGAGAAGTACGAGATGGATTTGCAGAAGGAGTTTCTAGGTAGTGTAGTTGCATCCTCTACGATTGCCACTACGGCGGGTAATTTTACACCGAGAAGAGGAATTGTAATGGCAGGTCATGAGGGGGCGATTTCTCCGGAGGTGATTGATCGGAAACAGTTGGATTTGATACGTGAACAATTTGCTGTTCTGCCGGAGAAAGGGATGAATCTGGAAGAACAAAGCGGATTTTATCCCACGATGCAGGTGGTGATACCCGGTGATTATATTCCGGTGAATTACTATTTCGATATGTTGTTCAAGATACAGGATTTGTTGAAAGGAGCCGTGGCGAAGAGTTCCGGTGAAACGAAGTTGCATTACGAGTATTTGCTGTATAAGATTAATAAGATGTTAGCTAATAAGTAAATCGTGATTTGTGTGTATTGTATGAATTTAAAATAAATGTATGGAAGAATCTATTGTAAAAGTGGAGCATTTATCTCATCGTTACAGTATTCAGTGGGCGATTCGAGATATTAATATTGAAATTACGCGAAATGGCATTTACGGGTTACTAGGCTCCAACGGGGCAGGAAAGTCAACCACGATGAACATTATTTGTGGTGTGTTAAAACAGACGGAGGGTGATGTGTATATTAAGGGTATCAATTTGCGGGAGAATCCGGTAGAGGCCAAAAAGCATTTGGGGTTCTTGCCGCAGAAACCGCCCCTACACATGGATTTAACGGTAGAGGAATATCTGGTACATTGTGCCAATATGCGCCTAATTCCCCCTCATAAGGTACAGGAAGCCGTGAAAGACGTGATGGGACGTTGTGGAATTTCCCATTTCAGTCAGCGCTTGATCCGTAATTTGTCGGGTGGCTACCAGCAGCGTTTGGGTATAGCGCAGGCCATTATTCATAATCCGGATTTCGTGGTATTGGATGAACCGACAAACGGGCTCGACCCGAATCAGATCGTGGAGATTCGGGAACTGATCCGGGAGATCGCTGTAGATCGAACCGTGATTTTATCCACGCATATTCTTTCTGAAGTACAGGCAACTTGTGATTATATCCGGATGATTGAGGAAGGACAAGTGGTCTTTTCTGGTACCGTGGATGAGTTCGATAATTATATTGTACCTAATACGTTATTTGTGTCGTTAATAGCCGCGCCGCCGGCAGAGATGATCGGGGAAATTCCGGGCGTGGTTGCCGTGGAGGAACTAGGCGGATCGAAGTTCCGGATTCAGTTTTCGGATGCGCTGGAAGCAACAGAACGTCTGGTTGAGGCTAGCGTGACTAAGGGGTGGCGATTGGTCGAAATCCGTCAGGAGAAGAGTTCCTTGGATGAGATTTTTGCAGAATTATCAAAGAAATAATGACTAAAAACAGATAACGAGATGAAGACAATATATAAAATAGCCCGTACGGAGTTACAAACTTTGTTTTACTCTCCGGTTGCGTGGTTGATTTTGGTGATATTCACCTTTCAGGCAAGTATGGTGTTCACGAATGGTTTGGCCGGTAACGTGAGGAGCCAGGAATTAGGGTATGGCCTTTACAACGTGACGATGGGTGTCTTTGCCGGATGGCGGGGAATGTTTACAGCGATGCAACAGTACCTTTATCTTTATATTCCGTTGTTGACCATGGGATTAATGAGTCGGGAGCTGAGCAGTGGATCGATAAAGTTACTGTACTCTTCTCCTGTAACTAATACGCAGATTATTTTAGGGAAATATCTTTCGATGATGATCTATAATCTGGTGTTGATGTGTATTTTTGCCGTGTATCTTTTATTTGCCGCTATTACTATAAAATCGGCAGATATACCCTTAATCCTTTCCGGGATGCTTGGCCTTTACCTGCTTGTGTGTGCTTATGCGGCGATTGGGTTGTTCATGTCGAGTATTACTTCCTATCAAGTTGTGGCTGCCATGGGGACTTTGGCGGTGCTGGCGGTGTTGAATTTAGTAGGGGATATGTGGCAGGATATTGATTTTGTGCGTGATATAACCTATTGGCTGGCGATTAACGGTAGGGCGCAGGAATTTATAAACGGTTTAATTTGTAGCGAGGATGTACTCTATTTTGTTATCGTGGTCGTATTGTTTCTTTTTCTTTCAATTATCCGATTGCAGTCTCGGCGGCAGAGGACCACGTGGATGACAACTGTAGGGAAATATGGGAGTGTTATCGTGATTGCTATGTTATTGGGTTACTTAACTTCTCGTCCGAAATTAATGTGTTTCTATGATACTACAGCCACGAAACAACGAACGCTGACTCCTAATAGTCAGAATATCGTGGCTCGGATGGACGGAGGTTTGACGATGACAACTTTCGTGAATATATTGGAGGAGAACTATTGGGCCGGTTTGCCCCGGAGCGTGAATGACGATCTGAGGCGTTTCAAGATGTATACCCGGTTTAAGCCAGAGATTAAAATGAAATATGTGTATTATTACGATAAGGCGAAGAATCCGGAATTGGATAAGGCTTATCCTAATTTGTCCGACCGGGAGAGAATGTTGAAACGGGCTGAAATTTGGAATTTGGATTCCAATATGTTTATGCGTCCAGAGGAAGTGCGAAAGATTGCGGATCTTCGGCCGGAAGGAAATCGTTTCGTGCGGTTGTTGGAACGGGATAACGGGGAGAAGACATTCTTGCGGATATTCGATGATATACAGCGTTTCCCCTTCGAAACGGAAATTTCCGCCGCCTTCAAGCGTCTGGTGATGGAATTGCCTCTTGTTGGTTTTGTGAAAGGACATGGGGAAAGAGATTGTGTTCGGGAAGGAGATCGGGACTACAACCGTTTTGCTCAGGATAAGCCGTTCCGCTATTCCTTGGTTAATCAAGGTTTTGACTTTACGGAAGTGACGTTGGATAAGCCGATCCCGGAGCAGGTAGATATTATTGTGATTGCGGATATGAGGAACCCGATGACCAAGAATGAACAAGTAAATCTGGATGCTTATATTGCTCGTGGGGGTAATCTATTGATAGCCGGGGAACCTCGTCGTCAGGAATTTATGAATCCGTTGGTGGAACCTTTCGGCGTACGGTTTATGCCGGGGCGTTTGGTGAAGAAGAGCGAGCATTTCCAGCCTGATTTTATCGTAGCTACGCCGACCAAGGAGGCCGGAGCGTTTTCGTATATCTTCAACCAGATGATTCGTCGGGAATACGTGGTGACCATGCCGGGAACAACAGGATTGGAGTGTTTCGAAGATAAAGGATTTTCCATTACGCCTTTGTTCGTGAGTGATACGATTGGTAGTTGGAATGAATTGGAAACAGTTGATTTTTTAGATGATACGGTTTCTCTTAATCCTTTGGTCGGAGAAGTTGAACGTTCGTATATTACGGCTTTGGCGATGTCTCGTTCGATAGGAGGGAAAGAACAGCGCATTATCATCTTGGGGGATGCGGATTGCCTGAGTAACGGGGAAATCAGTATCGGACGTAAGGATGTTGCCGCGGCAAACTACTCTTTAATATCCGGCTCTTTCTTCTGGTTGTCTAATGAAGAGGTGCCGATTGACGTGCGCCGTCCTACTCCGCCTGATAATAAAGTATACGTGAGTATGGATTGGATGTATTTCTGGAAAGTGGTACTCATGGGTGTTTGGCCCGGTCTGTTGGCCTTCTGGGCGATTTTTATATGGATTAGGAGACGAGGGCGATAAATAGAAGTGAAAATTTAATATGAGATTGATGATCTCATGTGAGTTTTCTTGTTGTGCGGGGATATTCTGGAACTTTCCGGAATATCCCTTACTTTATTACTATTAATGTAATAAATGGGAATTATACACGAGTTTACAGTACTCATGGGTATGCCTGTAACAAACTTTCCCTTACACCGGGGAAGGCCTACTCCCCGTTAATCCCTTCTCTACCCTTTCCCGCAGGCAACAATGAAATACCTACATAACACGAACGGAGCATGTACACCTGCCAGTATTCATGTTATGTACTTGCTATGTACATGCTATGTTCATGATATAGGGAAAGGATAGAGCAACCGTAACCCAAGGCCGGACTATTGTCGAACAAGAATGTAAGGCGTTTATTTTACTTTACTGCAAATTCGTATATAAATTCCTAATAAATAGTGTTAGATCATGAATAATTTGTTGTCCGATCGGTTTTAAAAACATCGATAAATGCTATATTTACAGCCTCTATTTTGTGTAAAGTGTTTAAATTGTAAAAGTGTTTATTATGTTATTACGCGGATGTTTAGTTATTTTATTGTTAGGCGTACAATTCGCTTTTGGACAGCAAAAACCAAATCCCGATTGGGTGAATCAGAAGTTTTCCATGTTTATTCATTGGGGATTATATTCTGAGCTGGGAGGGGTCTGGAAGGGACAGCCGGTTCGTGCCGGATACAGCGAACAGATACAATCTTTTGCCAAAATTCCCAAAGTGGAGTACGAGGCAGTGGCAAAAGTATTCGATCCGGAGAAATGGAATGCTGATTCCGTGGTGGCTTTGGCAAAGGCGGCAGGGATGAAGTCCATCGTGTTCACGTCGAAGCATCATGACGGGTTTTGCATGTATCATTCCAAATACACGAAATATAATGTTGTGGATGCAACTCCTTTCAAGCGGGACGTGATGAAAGAGTTATCGGATGCTTGCCGGCGGCAGGGAGTAAAGTTTGCGGTTTATTATTCATTAATTGATTGGAACTTCCCGGGTAATGGTATTACGCCTCATAATGCAGATGCGATTTCAAAGGAGCATCATGCGTTTAGTATGCATCAGGTAGAAGAGATCATGACGAATTACGGTCCGATTTCAGAAATTTGGTTTGATATGGGCTCTTTGAGCGGACAACAGAGTAAAGAGTTATATGATCTTGTGAATCGTTTACAACCGCAGTGTATGGTGAGCGGGCGTTTGGGAAATGACCGGGGAGATTTTGCCGTGATGGCGGATAATGCTTATCCGGATTATAAGATCGGTGTGCCTTGGCAGACTCCGGCCTCGTTTTTTGATGAGACGTGGAGTTACCGTTCTTGGCAGGAACGGGGAAGTTTGGATAAAAAGGTTGATGAGAAATTACGTAGTTTGGTGAAGGTGGTAAGTCGAGGGGGTAACTTTTTGCTGAATATTGGTCCAAGAGGGGATGGCTCTGTGGTGGAGTTTGAGCGGGATGCCTTGTTAGCCATGGGAAAATGGATGAAACGTTATGGGGAGGCAATTTATAATACAACGGCTAATCCTTTTGATCATGCTGTTGAGTGGGGGGATATTACCTGTAAGGGGAATAATCTTTATTTGTTTGTTGAGAAGGTTCCGACTAACCGGGAGATTGTTTTGAACGGGTTGATCGGGAAAGCGAAAAAAGCGAGTTTGTTAGCTGACGAGAAGGTTTTGAGCTTGAAACAGGATGGGCAGTCCGTGTCGGTAAATATTCCCGGGGATGTGAAGCCGGACCGGGGCATGATCGTGGTGAAACTGGAGTTTGCCGGAACATTTCGGGTTGTTCCCGATCAGGTGCTTGAAACGGGCGAATTGTCGGCAGTAAATGCTATTCCCGTGTATGCTTATTCTAGTATGGATTATTATTCCAGTTTCCGGAGTACGGTCGGTTTTAGCTGGCATTTCAAGAAACTCGGGAAGACAATAACCCCGACAATTATTTACACGACAGGAGATCAGGGAAAAGAACTCCGTTTGGTTGTTGACGGGAAAGAGCAGGTGACGACGTTGACGGGCGGGGAGGTGCAGCAGTTGAACAATCATCCGGAAGGAATTACATGGGGTAAAGTGTATATACACGAGCCTCAAGCGGATCGTTTCAATGGTAATATTGGAGGGATAAAAGAAGAGATAAACGTGAATGCGGAGGGGTGGCGTTCGTGGGATGATTTCAGGGCGGGAAAAGCTTTGAATGTTCCGATGCGGGAAAAACAGTCTATACACGTGTTGCACAAGTTTACGAGTGATCGGGAGCAGGATGTGCTGGTTGAGCTGGGTGTTGCCGATGGGGTACAAGTGGCCTTAAATGGAGAGAATGTATTGTTGCGCACGTATGTGGGTGGGATACCCCGGACCAATGAGGTGATAAAACTACATTTGAAAAAAGGAGATAACCAGTTGGTAGTGAAATTACACAATCGTTACGGGACAGAAGTAACCTATTTGATGAATACAAACGTGAAACAAGTGATGTATAGACTTCGATTGAAACCGATGAAGCTCTATTCCGGGGAAATTCACGACTGTAATCTTGAAATGGCTCATCCTGCTAACAATAACAGTGATATGGGGCTACGGGATATACGAGTTGAACTAGAATAATATAGGATATGAAAAAGAGATTGCGTAAGAAATTGCATAAAGGGGAGTTCCGGGAACTGGGATTTTCTTTTGATGCTAAATTTAAGACAGATACGGAGATGCAAGTGGTTGAAGAATGGTTGCAGGAGTTGGCCCATTTGTTGAATGAACATTCTTTGGAGATGGGGGGCGGTTGGAATTCCAAGGTATGTGGTGGATTTATCACGCGTGAACGTGGTAGCGTGACCCCGGAAGAACGGGAAATCGTACGGGAGTGGTTTGATGAACATGGACAGAACCTAGAATCCATCTCTGTCGGTGAATTGAAAGATGCTTGGTACGGATGGTAAACGTGGGGTGTTTATACTTTCCCGTTATGACGAGAAGACTAGAAAACTAATTATATGAGAACAAAATTTTATTTACCTTTTATTGCTTTGGCATTGATGGCTACAAGTTGCAATAGTAAAAAAGAGGCAGAACAGAAAGGCGGGATTCGTCTTGCAAACCTGGATCAAACCGCTAATCCGAGAGATGATTTTTATCAGTACGCGTGTGGAGGTTGGATGAAAGCGAACCCGCTTACGGATGAGTATTCCAGATTCGGTTCGTTTGATCAACTGGCTGAAAATAATCGTACCCAGATCAAAAGTTTGATCGAGGAGCTGGCGAAACAACAAGCTCAACCGGGAAGTGTCGCCCAGAAAGTGGGTGATTTGTATAATATAGCCATGGATAGCACTAAGTTGAACGCGGATGGGGTGGCCCCGATCAAGGGATACTTGGATCAGTTGGCTGCGATTGAGGATCGGGGTGTGTTATCGCAGAAAGTTGCCACGATGCATCGGGATGGTTTCGGACCGTTCTTTGGGTTATACGTGGGAGCTGATGAGATGAACAGTTCCATGAATATAGCACAATTATACCAGGGAGGTTTGAGCTTGGGTGAGCGTGAGTATTACCTGGATAATGACGATCACACGAAGGAGATTCGTGCGAAATTTGAAGAGCATGTGGGTAAAATGTTCCAGTTGGCAGGATTTACTACCGATGAGGCACAAAAGGCTGCTGCTAACGTGATGAAAGTGGAGACTCGTTTGGCCGAGAATTCCAAGTCGGCCGTAGAATTACGTGACCCGTATGCCAACTACAACAAGATCACTGTTGCTCAATTAAAGAAAGAAGTTCCGGAAATTAACTGGGATGTTTATTTCACGACGATCGGGTTGAAGGATTTGCAAGATGTGAACGTGGGACAGATGGGCGAGATTAAAACGGTTGCCGATTTGTTGAAAAAAGAGGATTTGAACGTGTTGAAGTCATACTTGCAATGGAACGTGATCAATGCGGCTTCTTCTTATTTGAGTGATGCTTTCGTGGCTCAAAATTTTGATTTCTACGGGAAGACTCTTTCCGGTAGGAAGGAAATGCAACCGCGTTGGAAACGTGCCGTGGGTACGGTGAATGGTGTGTTGGGAGAGGCCGTGGGCCAAATGTATACCGAGAAATATTTTCCGGCTGCAGCTAAAGAACGTATGACGAAGTTGGTGGCTAACTTGCAGAAAGCTTTGGGCGAACGTATTCAAGGTTTGGAATGGATGAGTGAAGAGACAAAAGTGAAAGCCTTGGAGAAATTAGCTGCTTTCCACGTGAAGATCGGTTATCCTGATAAGTGGAGGGACTATTCTAATCTGGAGATTAAAAATGATTCTTATTGGGATAATATCGTGCGTTCTAATCATTTTGATTACGATAAGATGATTGCCAAGGCTGGTAAGCCGGTAGATAAGGACGAGTGGTTGATGACCCCTCAGACGGTAAATGCTTATTATAACCCGACGACGAATGAAATTTGTTTTCCGGCGGCGATTCTTCAATATCCATTCTTTGATATGAATGCTGATGATGCTTGTAATTATGGTGCTATTGGCGTGGTTATCGGTCACGAAATGACTCACGGGTTTGATGATCAAGGTCGTCAATATGATAAGGATGGAAACTTGAAGGACTGGTGGACATCGGAAGATGCTAAGAATTTCAAGGAGCGAGCTCAAGTGTTAGTGGATTACTTTAATAAGATAGAGGTATTGCCCGGCTTGATGGCTAACGGAGAATTGACCTTAGGGGAGAATATTGCCGATCATGGTGGTTTACAGGTTGCATATTTGGCTTTACAAAAGGCCATGACCGAGAATCCGCTTGGGAAAGACGAGAATGGTTTTACTCCGGAGCAACGTTTCTTCCTTTCATACGGAAACGTGTGGGCAGGTAATATCCGTGACGAGCAAATCCGTTTGCAAACAAAATCCGATCCTCACTCTTTGGGACGGTGGCGTGTGAATGCAGCGCTTCCTCATATTAGCATGTGGTACGATGCTTTTGGAGTGAAAGAGGGCGATGCTTTATATTTGCCAGTTGAAAAAAGAGCTTCTATCTGGTAATAGATGAGTTTTTATGATATGATTCCCCGGGTTGGTCATGTTGCCGATCCGGGGATGTTTTTATAGGGGATCTCGCCTATATTGTAGTGCACTTGCGCCGGAGTCTCGTTAGTAGGTTAACGATAGGTTAACGAAAGGTCAACGATAGGTTAACGGTGTGGACTATCAATTTATGGGCGATATTTTCTTCATACATCATGTATATATACAGGAGACACCAAGGAGAGTACGGCGAGATTACTAAGCGTGTCTAAAGAAGGAATGAATCGGAAGGGGGCTAGGAACAGGATTATTGCTTGCATGGATTTGTTTTTAACCAAAAAATAATTTATATTTGCTTGATACTAAAATTGAAAGGGTTATGGACATTGTTAAGCGAGATCAGTTTATTGCTCTTTGGAGAAAATATTTTAATGACGCGGAGCTTCCTGTTGCATTCTATTATTCAAAGGAAAATAATAACGCCACGATCGTGAAGAAGGCGATGGGGCACACTTGTATCATAGCCCAGCTTGGGCGAGTTCGTAAAGGTGAATCACTTTGTTTCTTACCGGAGTCTGTGGGGTGTGGCGGAGGAAAGTTTTACCTCGGATTTAGTAAAAACATGAGGGAGGGCTTCGAGTATTTTCTTTCTCACGGGGAAAATACACCTCGCTGCGAGCGCTATAAACGGACACCGGAACAGGTGAATGCTTTTTTGAAAACAGTTCATGAACTTCCGAGAAAGGGCGATTGCCTTGTGTTCAAACGTTGGGATCACTTGTCGGAACAGGACGAGCCGGAAGCCGTGTTCTTTTTTGCCCCGGCGGATGTTATTTCGGGACTTTTCACGTTAGCGGGTTTTGATAGTTCAAAGCAGGAGGCAGTGATCTCTCCTTTCGGGGCAGGATGTACTTCTATTATTTACTATCCTTACCGGGAACAAGTAGAAGGGACGAAAAGGGCAGTGCTTGGGATGTTCGACCCGTCTGCAAGGTTATGTACGGGCAGTAATCTATTGTCTTTTGCCGTGCCGATCTCGAAATTCATGGAGATGATTGACCAGATGGAGGAGAGTTTCCTAATTACGGATACGTGGAAGATGATGCAAAAACGGATGTGATGGACGTGAAACGGGGAGTCCGGTTATATGTCTCGTTCTACGAGATGTTTGCAGCTTCCGCTCTTGCCGTGTCGCTTGCCTGTGGATTGATTATGTTCATATATCGAATGAAGTCTCCGGCTGTGGTGGCGGTGATTGTTGTGGCTACCTTTTGGTTCAAGGTGGCCACGATGGTATTTATCCGGTTTACCGCAAAACGAAAATTGGGACATTTCTTTTATTATTACAAGAACGTGTGGATGTCGAGCAGAAGGCTCTGGAGCGTGGCCTTGGCGTTTGACTTCTTGACGTACGTGGGGTGTATGTTAATCGCTTATCAGTTGTAATCATGCATACGCTTGATGTAAGTAATCTTTACTTGGAATACGGGTTTAATCGCGTGTTGTGGGATGCTTGTCTGCATTGTGAAACGGGAGAGGTGGTCGGTATCCTCGGGAGGAATGGGGGAGGAAAGAGTTGTCTGATGAAAGTAATTTACGGGGAATTGAGGTTGAAGGACCAATACGTGGCTATTGACGGGAAGGCCTTGTTGACAAGAGAGAGGAGGCCGGAAGATATGCGTTATCTTTTGCAACAGAGTTTTGTGTTACCGGGATTGTCCGTGAAACAGGTGTTTGATGATTTCGGTGTAGCGTTCGAGAGTTTCGTGAAAGATTTCCCCGATTTTGCAGGGACGGCCCGGAAGCGGATGAAAGCTTTTTCCACGGGAGAGCGAAGGATTATTGAAGTGTACGCGGTGTTAGCCTCGGATTCGAAATTTTGTTTGTTGGATGAGCCATTTTCTTTTATGATGCCCCTACACGTGCAGAAGATGAAAGAGGTGATCCAACGGGAGAAGAAACGGAAAGGGATCGTGATCACCGACCATTATTTTGAGGACGTGATAGATATTAGTGATGAGTTATTTATTTTGAGAAGTGGTAAAATTTGGCGGGTCAATGGACGAGAGGATCTCGAATTGTTAGGATATATAAGGAATACAAATGGAGTTTAAGATAGACGAACAGACGTTGAATGACTTAGAGTTATTCAATCAAGCTTTGGATGGGAAAAGTATTTTCTCTTGTTTCAATACCGCTTGCTCTGACGGGGGAAAGGCTTGTATAAGAAAGATGTTGGAGAGTCCGTTGACAGATGTCAATAAAATCCGGGAACGGGCAGAGGCGATTCGCTATCTGGGACAGTTGCCTTTTTTCTTGGATATTCGCCGGGAAGAATTGAGTTTTATAGAGGTTTATTTGCAGCAGGAGGATGTGCCTCAACGTAGTATGTATCATTTGACGAGTCGGGCGGTGAAGGGGTGGTTGAAGCCGGATAATGATTGTTATTTGCGTCAACGTGCAGTTCCCTATCTTGGGCGGCTTATTCGTGAGCTGGGAACTTTTATGGACGAGTTGTCTGCCGGGAAAGTGCCGGAGATGATAAGGGATATGCAACAGGGGGTGAAAGAAACGCTTGCTCGTGAAGGGATGCAATACCTGATGAGCCAGAAGAAAGATTCTTTTTGGACACGGGAAAGTCTGGATCTTTATTTCCGGGGGAGGGAACTTGATGGGGTCCGTGTTATATTGGATACACTATATATGCTGGATTCTTTACGCTCGTTGGGGACTATGGCTAAAGACGAGGGGCTTACGTTCCCGATTTTCACGGGAAGCGAGAGGAGGGTGAGGATAGAGGGATTGTATCACTTGTTTTTGGAAAATCCGGTGAAGAATGACGTATTATTTGATGATCAGCAACATCTATGCTTCCTAACAGGGCCAAATATGGCGGGGAAATCCACTTGCATGAAGGCTTTCGGGGTGGCAGTTTATTTGGCTCATTGCGGATTACCCGTGCCGGCAGCCCGGATGGAATTGTCCGTGTTTAAAGGATTGTTTACCACGATTAACTTGTCGGATAATTTGTCGTTAGGGTATAGTCATTATTATAATGAGGTCGCCCGGGTAAAATATATCGTGGAACAAGTGCGGGATTTGCAGAACGTGGTGGTTGTTTTTGATGAACTGTTCCGGGGAACTAACGTGAAGGATGCGTATGATGCGTCTTGTGCGGTGATTGGTGGATTGGCCCGGTTGAAATATGGGGTATTTATGATTTCAACACATATTGTCGAGGTGGCGGAGTTTTTAAAACCGTTTCCTTCGGTATGTTTCCGTTTCTTTGAAATAGACATGACGACGGGAGAGCCCCGCTACACGTATTGTTTACGGGAAGGAGTTTCCGACGAACGGATCGGGATGTATATATTGAAGAAAGCGGGGGTGGTGGATCTAATTGAAGCGTTGTGAGCAAGTGAATACAGAAAAAATTCATGAATTATTCTTTACTTGTTTGTTATCATTAGAATTATTTCTATTTTTGCGTTTGTAAAATGTTTCTTCGGGGCAGGGTGCAACTCCCTACCGGCGGTTATAGTCCGCGACTCCCTTTCGAGGGACTGATTCAGTGAAATTCTGAAACCGACGGTTAAAGTCCGGATGATAGAGGAGATATTTAGTTGTAATTGATATTATATTAGTACAATATAAATTTATGCCCCGAATGTGTATGCATTCGGGGTATTTTTTTAGGAGGTTTTGAACATGGTGAGACAGGAAGATATTGAATACATGCGACGGGCGATGGAGCTTGCCGAACGAGGGGTAGGATTCACGAATCCGAACCCGATGGTGGGAGCCGTGATCGTGAAGGGGGGAAAGGTGATCGGGGAAGGATGGCACGAGAGATGCGGTGAATGGCATGCGGAGAGGAACGCTTTCAAGAATTGTACGGTTTCTGCGGAGGGTGCCACGATGTACGTGACGTTGGAACCTTGTTGTCATTATGGAAAGACACCCCCTTGTACGGAGGCAATCATCGAACATGGGATTGCCCGTGTGGTGATCGGGATGGAAGATCCTAATCCGTTGGTAGCGGGTAAAGGGATTGCTTTTTTAAGAGAGGCTGGAATCGAGGTCGTTTGCGGGATTGAGGAAGAGGCTTTACGGGAACAGAATCGAGTATTTTTGAAATATATATCGACAAGATTGCCTTGGGTGGCGCTGAAAGCGGCGATGACGCTGGACGGGAAGATTGCAACTCGTACAGGCGATTCCAAATGGATTACGGGAGCGGAGGCACGAGCTTACGTGCATGAGTTGAGACATCGTTTTATGGCCATATTAGTTGGAATCGGAACAGCCGTGGCGGATGATCCCTTGCTGAATTGCCGAATTGAGGGGCGTGGTGTTAGGCAGCCGATACGAGTGGTAGTAGATAGTAATGCTCGCTTGTCCTTGGAGAGCCAGCTTGTGCAAACGGCCGAAGAGTATCGCACGATCGTGGCCTATACTCGTTTTGCTCCGGAAGAGAGAGTAAAAGCCTTGCGGGAAGCAGGTGTGGAGATGTTGCTTTGCGAGGAGAAGGAAGGACTTGTTGATGTCAGGAATTTATTGGAACTATTGGGACAGTTCGGGATTGATTCTATTTTGTTAGAAGGAGGAGGAAGTTTAAATTACACGTTTTTGGCGGAGGGGCTTGCGGATGAGTTGTATGCTTTTGTTGCCCCGAAGATCGTGGGGGGAATGAATGCCAAGACTCCGGTGGAAGGTACGGGAGTGGAGAAAATGGCTGATGCCATAAACCTCGAATTGAAAAACGTATTGAATATCGGTGATGATGTTCTTTTAAAACTAAAAGTTAAAAACTAAAAGATAATAGATTTCGTGATTAAAAAAGTGAGGGCATTGAGCGAGGAAATCTAAAATCATAAATTGTAAATCTAAAATTAAGATGTTTACAGGTATAATCGAAGAAATAGGAACCATACGGGGAATCAAGCGGGGAAACCGGAGTGTGGTGTTGGAAGTGCAGGCGAAGAAGGTGCTGGAGGATTTGCACGTGGGGGATAGTATTGCCACGAACGGGGTTTGCCTGACGGTGATCTCTTTTGCTAACGGGAGTTTCTGTGTCGATGTGATGCCGGAGACGATGTCACGTAGCAATTTGGGAGAACTGCACGTTGGGGATCGGGTGAATTTGGAGAGAGCATTGACGTTGAACGGGCGCTTGGGGGGACATATCGTGTCGGGTCATGTTGACGGGCTGGGGAAGATTGTAGGGAGAGAGAGAGACGAAAATGCCATTTGGATTACGATTTCTGCCCCGGCAGAGCTGTTGCGCTATATCGTGGATAAAGGTTCTATCACGATTGACGGGATCAGCCTAACGGTCGTGGCCGTGACGGATACGGGTTTTACGGTTTCCATTATACCTCACACGCAGGATGAGACGACGTTAGTGAAGAAAAAGATAGGTGATGTGGTAAATTTGGAAAATGACGTGATTGCTAAATACGTGGAAAAATTAATGCGTCCGGCAGCCCCGGTAGAGCCGAAAGGTGGGTTGACATTGGATTTTTTGCTGGCGAATGGATTTTAGGAAGTTAAAAGATAAAAACTAAAAGTTTAGGGAGACAAATTTAAGAGTATTAAGATATGGAAGAATTTAAATTTAGTACGATTGAAGAGGCTGTTGCAGATTTGAGAGCCGGAAAGATGATTATCGCCGTGGATGACCCGGATCGGGAGAACGAGGGAGATTTGATTTGTGCGGCCGAGTTTGCCACGTTGGAGAACGTGAACTTCATGGCTTCTTATGCTAAAGGATTGATTTGTATGCCGATGAGCAAGGCCTTGACCAAGAAGTTGGGGTTGGAACAGATGGTTGCCACGAACACGGATAACCATTGCACGGCGTTCACGGTGTCAATCGATCACGTGGACACGACCACGGGAATTTCTGCGTTGGAGCGTTCCGTGACTGCGATGAAGGCGGTAGAAGATGATGCGAAACCGGAAGATTTCCGTCGTCCTGGACATATGTTCCCGTTGGAGGCAAAGAAGGGGGGCGTGTTGGAGCGTATGGGACACACGGAGGCCACGGTGGACTTGATGCGAATTGCCGGGTTGAAAGAGTGTGGCCTATGTTGCGAGATTATGCGGGAGGATGGAACGATGATGCGTACACCGGAGTTGAAGGAGTTTGCTAAAGCGCATGGAATGAAAATGATCACGGTGGCTGATCTGATCACCTATCGTCGGAAAACAGAGGTCCTGATTGAGCGGGTAACCGAGGCTGATATGCCAACAAAATACGGGGACTTCAAAGCCTACGGGTATGTGAACAAGATTAATGGGGAACATCATATCGCTTTAGTAAAAGGTGACGTGACAGACGGGGAACCTGTATTGTGCCGGGTGCATTCAGAGTGTTTGACGGGAGATGTGTTCGGTTCTTTGCGTTGTGATTGTGGAGACCAGCTGGCCGAGGCCATGCGTCGGATCGGAGAGAGAGGTCGGGGAGTATTGTTGTATATGCGTCAAGAAGGTCGGGGTATCGGTTTGATTAATAAGTTGAAGGCTTATCACTTACAGGATGAAGGGATGGATACCGTGGAGGCGAATATTGCTCTTGGGTTTAAAGCTGACTTGCGTGAATACGGCACCGGGGCAGAGATTTTGGCAGATCTGGGTGTGAAGAAAATGATCTTGATGACGAATAACCCGTTAAAAATTAATGGTTTGACTGGATACGGTATTGAAATCGTGGGACGTGAGCCGATTGAAATGACTTGTAACGAAAAGAACGAGTTTTATATGTACACGAAGTACAAGAAGATGGGACATATGATCCACGTGCGTCAACGGGAAGAGATCGAGAAATTGAAAGAAGGATTAGAAAATAAATAAATATAGAGACTATGAATTTACTGGAAGGGAAATTATTGGCAGAAGGCCAACGAATTGGTATCGTTGCAGGACGTTTTAACGAGTTTATCACGAGTAAATTGTTAGGTGGAGCGTTAGATGCTTTTAAACGTCATGGTGGTGATGAGGCAAATATTGATTTAGCTTGGGTGCCGGGTGCTTTTGAAATTCCGTTAGTGGCTAAGAAGATGGCCGAGACGAAAAAGTATGATGCTGTTGTTTGCTTGGGTGCAGTGATTCGTGGGGCAACACCTCATTTCGATATGGTGGCTAACGAGGCAACCAAAGGAATTGCTAATGTCGGGCTGCAAACGGGAACCCCGATTATTTTCGGTGTTTTGACTACCGATACGATTGAACAAGCTGTTGAAAGAGCCGGAACCAAAGCCGGTAACAAGGGTTTCGAGGCGGTAACAACGGCTATCGAGATGATAAATTTGTTGAAGCAGATTTAGTTTGATGCTATCTGTAAAATGGTGTAAATGGTAACTCGGATTTGAAATATTCGAGTTACCATTTGTACTTTTATTGAATTGTGTCTATTTTTCGCCGTAGTGGTATCTAAAAGTTATGATTATAAAAGTTGATGCACAAATTAATTCCCATGAGAGCTTGCTTGTTGACAAAAAGAATACCTTCCTTTGTTATTTTCGAGATCCCTTGTGATAGTACTTCCTTTTTATAAGTAGATGTTATGCAAAATGAATTAGAAAATGGTTGTATCGTTATAACCATTTCTGAAACTTTTAGTACCTTTGTTACGTCAATTGATAAATATAAATCCGTATGAAGTATCTTAATGTAAAGAAGGCGCTGGCAGCATGGCAGGATTTGCAGCCACTGTCGGAGAAGGATAAGGAAAGGCTTCGCCGCCGTTTTACCGTGGACTTCAACTACAATAGTAATCATATTGAAGGTAATACATTGACTTATGGACAGACGGAAATTCTGCTTCTTTTCGGTAAGGTGATTGGGGAGGCTGATGTGCGTGATGTACAAGAAATGACCGCAAGTAATGTAGGATTACGGATGATGACAGAAGAGGCAGTGGTGAAAGGAATGCCATTGACACAGAATTTTATCCGGACATTGCATAAGACCATATTGCGAGAGGATTACACTGTATGTCGTAATTTACCTGGTGGAATACAGACAAGTTATGTAATTCATGCAGGACAGTATAAGACACGTCCTAATAGTGTTATTACACGATATGGAGACCGATTTGAATATGCCTCACCAGAAGAAACGCCGGGGCTGATGGGGGACTTGGTTGACTGGTATAATGCGGCAGAACAAGATGGGAAACTCTCTCCGGTAGAGTTGGCTGCGCTGTTTCACTACCGATATATACGTATTCATCCCTTCGAGGATGGTAACGGTCGTATCGCCCGACTGATGGTGAATTTTATTTTAACTCGCCACGACTATCCAATGATTGTGGTTCGTAGTCGCAAAAAGAGTGAATATCTGGAAGCTTTGCATCAGGCAGATCTTGAAGTTGGCCCTGTGCCTAGCGATGGTGCCCATGCAGATATTAAAGACATCCGTCCTTTTTTGAAATATTTCAATGCTTTGGTGGCAACCGAAGTTTATAATGATGTGTTGTTTGTGAGCGAAAGGAATGAAAATGTATGGTGGTATGACGGGGAGAGAATAGCATTCCGAACACCTAATTATACGAAGATACTGAACGCTATGCGAACACAGCCCACTCTAACGCTTGCAGATATGAAAGAGGAAACGGGCATCAGTGTGACAGCTATTCAGAAGCTGCTAGATCAGCTGATTTCTAAGAAATATGTAGAGCGTGGAGAGAAAGATGGTAGCTGGAGAGTGTTTGTGACACAGTGATATACCATTGGAATTAGACTACCGGGAGGCAACAAGGGAGTAACGATAAATTTTCGTGGCTGCGTTACCATAGGAATTCTCATAGATTAGGGTATATAGTTGCATTTTGATGAATTTATTCTCATGTTGTTGTTGGCTTTGTTTAAAAATATTGTATATTTGTAATGCATATCATATTCGAGGGAGCAGTAAACCTGCTTCAATTTTAGTGGCAGGCATTTTTTTGCCTGCTGCTATTGCCGATATTCGGTTCCGTACCCCCGTGGGGAGCATTAATGTGTCCCCAGCTTCCTCGAAGTGATATGCAACGGGTCAGGCGGGACCGTTCTTTTTGGAATACCCGTCAAAATTAATACATATTATTATGGAAGAAGATGTAAACCGTGTGTCTACGGTAGACATGGAAGCACCCGGACAAGTGGCAAATCAGCTATTAATTGAAGAGAAACAAAAATTGATGGAGTATTATTCGAAACAACTCGAAATGATGTATCCGATTGCGTCACCGGGAATGACGGATAAAGCGGGACTTGTGACTCTCCAAAGAAGAAACACGAGTTTGATTGAGATGTTGACAGTATTCGATCGTTCATGGGTAAATGAAATCACGGTTGTACAAAAAGCAGTTCTGCAATATTTGGCTACTGAGGGTATTTCTAAAAAGGAACGATTACGGATAATAGAAGTATGGGGAGATTGGACTACTTTTGTGTTAGATAATTCTCGCTTTTGGGTGTTGCTTGGTCGATTTTTACAATATCATCAGCGTCAAGCGTGTGAATTGAATGAGTTATTGAAAGCGGAGAATATGTCGTTGAACGTAGATGGGCAATCAATTAATAGTCAGAATTATGGGAAATAGTAGTTTTATCCCAGCATCGAATGTGTCGGAAAAATTTACAGACGATGAATATCTTTCCGATTTCTTAACCGAGAATTGTTTTTACCGACAAATGGTCGAGGATCTTAAAAAATGTAATGTGGATTTGGTTTCTGAAGATCCGTTGGAAACGATCTATAATTGTATTTGCCATCTCAATAATCTTTTCCGGGTACTTCGTCGTCCATGGAGTATAGAGTATGGAAAAATACAAAAAGCTTGTGCTTATTATGTTGCTAACGCTAAACAGTCAAAGCAAGAGAATGAGGCTGTTATTGATGCGTCAAATGGCTTTATATCTTCGATCTGTTATTTCACGGAATGGTATGATTTTATTTGTCAGATGCAACAATTCCTTTGTCATCAGGAAAAAGAGCTGAAGCGGGTGTTTAAGAAACAGAAGCAAAAAGTTGTCAGTAATGATAAACCTGTCATGGAAACTACGACTTATTGTATGACTGTGGGAAAAAGTGAAATCTATGGTATGACGTATGGGCAACTCGAAGAACTTTACAAGGCTGTCGGTTTATTCATCAAGCGGGAAAAAGCTCCTTTTGACTGCAATATTAAAGGGTATAACAGATATCCGATTAGTATAGATAAGAGTATAAATTTTGATGTACGCAAGGAAGTGTTTTTTGTAGACTATAGTCTTGACTCGTTTGAATCTAGTTTGAATTGCATGTCTGCTGATCAACTGAAAAGGGTGGCAGATGTTATTGCTGAATTTTTGAAAACGTATGGCGAGAATGGAAATCGGAAGGTTTGTTGGGATGTTGCGGATTACTCTCCTGTTCTGTCTGGTCGGGAAATTTATTTTAGAGTGAATGAAGATTCCCGAACTACACATTTCATGACACCACCTTATGTTCGAAAGTGTATTGATAAGGTGGAAGATCGGGAAGTAGAGATCAGTTACAATATTAATGTGAACGAATTGGAATCAGTAAGTTTGTCTTTTGAGGAATTCATATCGTTGTATCGACAATTGGGGAGTTTTTTGAATTAGTGCTTATAAAACGAGGGAGTCATTAAATATAATCACTCCCTCGTTAATGTTATTTGTAGTATCTTATTTCTTTTTCGGCATCTGTTTCATCCGTTGTTCTTGCATCCGCTGCATTTCTTCCAGTTTTTGTTGGAATTTGGATTTTTTCACGGGTTTCGTTTTGGCGAGTTCTATTTGTTTCAATAGTTTCTCGTCGTTCACGAATTTCCGGATAGCCCAAGTTTGAACGATCGTGATCAATGTGGCAATGAAATAGTAGTAACTCAAACCGGAGGAATAACTGTTGAAGATGAATAGGAACATGATCGGCATGATGTACATCATCGTCTGCATTCCTTTCATCTGGTCATTCTGCGGTTGGTTCTTACTATTGTACCACATATACAAGATGTTCGTGATTGTCATTAATAAACAGAACAGACTGACATGGTTCCCATAGAACGGAATGGTGAAGGGCAGCGTGGCGATGGAATCGTATGATGCCAAGTCGGTGGCCCACAAGAAACTCTTCTGGCGCAGTTCGATGGCTCCGGGGAAGAAGTAGAAGAGGGCGATCAATATAGGCATCTGCAAAAGCATCGGTAAGCATCCTCCCATGGGGTTTACTCCTGCTTTCTTGTACAGTTTCATGACGGCTTGCTGGCGTTCCATGGCTTTGTCGGCAGGGATTTTCTTGTTGATCTCGTCAATCTGTGGTTTCAAGACACGCATCTTGGCTTGTGACATATATGATTTGTATGTCAGCGGGAAAAGAACGAGTTTGATGATCAAGGTCAACAGGAAGATGATCAGACCGTAATTCAAAGTCACGTTGGTTTCTAAGAAGTTGAAAATCGGAATTACAACGTAACGGTTGAACCAGGCGATCCATTTCCACCCGAGGTCAACCAATTTGGGGAGTTCGATATCTTTACCGTATTCTCTCAAAGTCGGGTAGGAGTTGGGCCCGAAGTAGAAACGCATATCGTATTTTTCAATGGCTTTCCCGGAGTAAGGCAATGAAATTTCGGCATCTGCCGTTTTCAAAAAGCCTGGGGTTGTGTTGTTGGCCGTGGAGACCAACACGTTCGGGAATGACTCGTTTGCGATAAGTACGGAGGAAAAGAATTGTTGTTTGTAAGCCACCCATTTCACGCTTGTCGGTAAGTCTACTTTCTCGTCTCCGGTCAAGGAAAGATGTTCTACATCATTATTTGAGAAGTTGTAGTATACCCCGGTATAACGGCTTTCAAAGTCTCTGCTTTTTTCAAGTTGAGGCATATCTACTCCCCAGTATAGCGTGAGGAAGTTCGTGTTCGAGGCAATAACGTCATTCAGATTGTACGTGTTGATGTTGAAATCAACCATGTAAGAATCCGGAGCTAATTTGTACTCGAATTCGAGGTATTTGTTTTCATCCACGTAGGCCCGCATCGTGAGTACTTGTTCTGCCCCCTCGGCATTTAGTTCTTTTTGATTCGTGTTTGGAACGAAAATTAGATCTGCCGTGTTGATTTGCTTGTTCCGGGCGTAAAAGTTCAAACCCATGGAACTCTTGTGGTCTTTCCACAGAATCAACGGGAGAGAGTCGTGTGTACGGTATCCTTTTAGGTCAACATAGTCAATGCATCCCCCTTTGGTGTTGATGTGTAATTTGATTTTGTTATTTTCCAGAGTGTATTGTTCTACCGGCAGTGAATCCTGTTTGAAGATGGCCTCTGTTCCAGCTTGCTGTGTTTCTGTATTTTGTTGTTGTGCTGCAAAATCTGCTTGGCGTTCTTTCTCCAATGCTGCGGCCCGTTGGGCTTCAACCCGTGCAATGGAGTCCCGGACATGCATAGCTTTCAGTTCCTCTTTGGAAGGACTCATGAAATAAGAGTAGCCGATTAGTATGAGTGCGATGACTACTAAACCGGTTATTGTATTTCTATCCATATTTTAATATTAGGTTTTTAATTTTTAACTGTTATCTTTTAGTTTTTATCTTTTAACTGTTATGATAGACAGGCTTTCACAAATGCCACGAATAGAGGATGCGGGTTGGTTACGGTACTCTTGTATTCGGGGTGGAACTGTGTACCCACGAACCATTTATGGGTCGGGATTTCCACGATCTCAGTTAATCCCGTGTCCGGATTAACTCCTGTCGTGATCATTCCGGCCTGTTCGAATTGTTCGGTGTATTTGCCGTTGAATTCGTAACGATGGCGATGTCTTTCCTCAATATCTTTTGTCCCGTAAGCCTCAATCGCTTTAGATCCTTCTTTCAGCACGCATTTGTATGCTCCTAGACGCATGGTTCCCCCTTTGTCTGTAACTTCTTTCTGAGACTCCATCAAGTCGATAACCGGGTATTTGGTTTTCGGGGCCATTTCCGTGGAATCGGCTCCGTCCAGGTGCAGCACGTTACGAGCGTATTCGATAACAGCCATTTGCATACCCAGGCATATTCCTAGGAAAGGGATATTGTTGGTTCGGGCATATTCGATGGCAAGAAGTTTTCCTTCAATTCCTCGTTGTCCGAATCCGGGAGCCACGAGAATACCGTCTACATCTTTGAATATGTCACACACGTTTTCCACGTTGATGTCGTGTGCGCTGTGTACCCATTTAATATTTACCTTACAATCATTAGCAGCCCCGGCGTGGATGAATGATTCCACGATAGATTTATAGGCATCGTGTAACTCCACGTATTTCCCGACGAGGGCGATGGTGACTTTGCGATTATAGTTTTTGAATTTGTATAGGAAACGTTCCCATGATTCCAAGTCCGGCTCGTGTTTTAAAGGTAATCCAAGCTGGGAAAGAACGATTTCATCCAGTTTTTCTTCCCGCATTTTGATCGGTACCTTGTAAATAGTGTCAACGTCTATGGATTGGATAACGGCTTTCGGGTCAACATTACAGAAAAGAGCAACTTTTCTCCTCAGATCTGAACCCAATTCATGTTCCGTGCGCAACACGATGATGTCCGGTTGTACCCCGTTTTCGAGGAGGGCTTTAACCGAGTGCTGTGTGGGTTTGGTTTTCAACTCACCAGAGGCACTCAGGTAGGGGACCAAAGTCAAATGGATGAACACGGATTTTTCACCCAGCTCCCAACGTAATTGGCGAACGGCCTCGATGAACGGTAAGGATTCAATGTCACCGACTGTACCCCCGATTTCAGTGATTACCACGTCGTAATCCCCTTTTGCCCCGAGGAGTTTTATATTTCGTTTGATTTCATCCGTGATATGCGGGATGATTTGTACTGTTTTGCCTAGATAATCACCGCGACGTTCTTTCGTGATCACGTTTTGATAGATGCGTCCAGTCGTGATGTTGTTCGCCTGGGACGTCGGGATATTTGTGAACCTTTCGTAGTGTCCCAAGTCCAGATCGGTTTCTGCCCCGTCATTGGTCACATAACATTCGCCGTGTTCATAAGGATTCAAGGTTCCGGGATCGACATTGATATACGGGTCCAATTTCTGGTTTGCAACTTTATAACCTCTTGATTGGAGCAGTTTTGCTAATGAGGAAGCAATAATTCCTTTTCCTAAAGAAGAAGCAACTCCACCCGTAACGAAAACATATTTTGTTGACACGATATAAATATTTTATAGTTATTTCTATATTATACATCCAACGGTTTGAAAATACTTGAACTTTTTGTTATTCAATGAATAACAATCAAATGGAACAAGTATGTTGAAACTTAACGACAAAAGTAAGAAAAAATATCATACAAACATAAAAAGAGGCATTTTTGAAATGCCTCTTTTTGTGTTTGATGGTCTCGACTTAAATCATGCCATCGATGAGTCTCAGCTTTTCTTGCATTAATGCCAGTTTGTGGCGAGCGCTCTCGATCTTGTTGGAAAATTCTTTGACCAGGCTCTCGGAATTACTTGATTTGGAGAAGAATCCAATATTGTTTTCCCAAGCGTGAAGGTCTGTTTCCAGTTGCTTGATCTTGTTGACTAATTTTTCTCTTTCTTGAATGATCTTGCTGTCCTTGTCATCACTGTTGTCGAACGTGTTGATTTTGGACTTAAATCGTTCGATATTTTTCTCGAATTCGTCGATGTCAAGCTGATCAAAGTGATCGTTGATTAGTTTACGGAATTCGTTTTGAACGGTTTCTTTTTCTTTGATCGGAACAAATCCGATTTCTGCCCAGCGGGTTTGGAAGGCTTTCAAAGCCTCGATGTCATCATCGTTATTGCCGGTCAATTTGAAATTGCGTACTTCTTCAATCAGTTCTCGTTTCAGTTCAAGATTCTTTTCTTGATCGGAAGAGACGTGTTTGAATTGCGCTGATTTGCGGTCAAAGAAATGATCACAAGCAGACCGGAAACGGTTCCATATCTTGTTGGATACTTTTTTGGATACGGGGCCGATTGTTTTCCATTCTTTTTGGTACTCGATGATTTTCTTCGTGGTCGTACCCCAATCCGTGCTATCCTTTAACGCCTCGACTTTTTCGCAAAGTTCTATTTTCTTGGTCAAGTTTTTATTCTGTAAGGTCTGTATATCTTGGAAATATTGACGTTTTCTCTCGAAGAAGGCATCGCAAGCTGCCCGATAACGTTTATACAGGCGATTGCGTTCCTTGAGTGGAATTGTTCCGGCATGTTTCCATTCGGTTTGCAGGGCAAGAACAGTATCCGTAGCCACGTTCCATTCGGAGAGTTTCTCGAAGGAAACAGATGCGTAATTTTCCAGTTTTACGCAAATCTCTTCTTTGATTTTCAGGTTGTTGTCCTGCTCTTCCCGGAGGTTGTCGAAGAAACGATGGTAAGCGTTGTTGATCTTGTCCGTCACTTCTTTGAATCGGTTCCAGGTTTCTTCTTGAACTTCTTTGGCAACCGGTCCGATCTCTTTCCATTGCGAATGGAGAGATTGCAGTTGTCGAAAGGCATTCCCGATGTTATTGTCTTCGAGTAAAGCGTTAGCTTGTTCAATCAGGGCATTTTTGGCATCTAGGTTTTTTTTCAGATCAAGATCCCGCAACTCCTTGTTAATTTTGATATAATTGAAGAAGTTCTCCACGTGATGGTGGTACGTTTCCAGCAAATCGCTTGCTTGAGCTTGCGGAACCATCCCCGTGTTTCTCCATCTGTCTTGCAAATTTCTGAAATCCTGGTATGTTTTGTTCAGTGATTCCTCGTGTTGAATCAGATCTTTTAACTCCTCGATAATCTGGAGTTTTTCTTTCAAGTTCTGTTCTTTCTCTCCTTCCAGTTTTTTGTAATATTCCGATTTTTTCTCCCGGTAGGTCCTATACACGCTATAAAAGCGTTCCTTGGAATTGTCCTGATAGTCGAATGTCTCAGCCGGACTCCCGTCTTTGGTAAAATCGGCTAATGCTTTATCGTATTCTTTTTGGTACTGGGCCTCGAAAACTTGGGGTAGGGAATCCAGCACCTTCAGGCGTTGCACGGGGAAATCGTCAATTAAAGACTTCATGTGAGAAATAATTTCGTCCGTGTTAAAACTGGAGAAATCCCATACCGGAACTTCCTTTTCGGGGGCTTTCTCTATCGGTGTAGGTTGACCCTGAACTGAAACCTCGTTTCGTGTTTCGTCATTTAAAGTATCCGGAGAAATTGGCTCGTTGTTATTCAACTCTTCGGCTTGTTGTAAGTTTTCTTGCTCCATAACTGTTCGTATTTTTACGCATTCAACTCACGAAATTAATGATTAATTCTGATAATGCCAATTTATAATGAGTAAAAAAAGCGAGAGAGAGTTCTTTTTGGATTTCAATTGTAAAGCACGTATCTTTGACATTTATAATTGATGCTTATGTTTTCGTATATTCTATATGGTTTTATATGGTTGATCAGTTTTCTTCCGCTCCGGATTCTCTATCTGGTGGCGGATTTGAACTATTTGTTGCTTTATTACGTGGTCCATTATCGACGTGGGGTAGTGAGAACAAATTTATGTAATTCTTTCCCGGAGAAAAGTTTGCGGGAGATCAAGGTGATTGAACGGAAATATTACAAACATTTGGCTGATTTATCTATCGAATTGTATAAGTTGTGGCATATGTCCGAGGCATCAATCCGAAAACGTTGCGTGTTTAAGAACACGGAATTACCCCAGTCGTATTTTAACGAGGGAAGGAGCGTGATCGGGGTGTTGGGGCATTATGGTAACTGGGAGTGGATGTCTTCTTATAGTTTGTGGGAAACGGGGGCGGATTTTCTGGCTTTGTATAAACCGATTCGTGATAAAGTGACGGATCGTATGATGAAACAGATTCGTTCAAGGTTCGGGGCGGTACTCGTGGCAAAGGATGACACGTTAAGGGTTATCGCTCGTTACCGTTCGGAAAATCGTTTGTTTCTGGCTGGCTTTATCGGTGATCAGACTCCTAACGGACGTAATTTGAATTTCTGGATGCGCTTTTTAAATCAAGATACCCCGGTTTTGCTCGGTACGGAGCGGATTGCCCGGAAGTATAATATTCCGGTAGTTTCGGTGCGAATGCGTAAGGTGAAACGTGGGTATTACGAGGTCGAGTTCGTGGATGTGTGTGCTAACCCATCCGAGTTACCCCAGGGGAAATTGACGGAAATGCATACTCGATTGTTGGAATCTTTTATACAAGAAGAGCCGGAGTTTTGGCTGTGGTCGCATAAAAGATGGAAACATAAGAGAGTTGAAAGCTAAAAACTAAAATCTAAAATTAGAATGGTGAAGCGGGTAGCTATTATTATATTGAATTGGAACGGGGAGAAGTTGTTACGGGAGTTTTTGCCCTCGGTCGTGAAGAATACGAATGCTGATTTGGGGCGTGTTGTTGTGGTGGATAACCATTCTACGGATGGTTCCTGGAGATGTTTAGAGCAAGAGTTCCCTGATGTGGAGCGGGTGTTGTTCGAGGATAATTTCGGATTCGCCGGGGGATATAACCGGGCAATCGAAATGATCGAGGCAGAATACGTGGTTCTTTTAAATAGTGACGTGGAGGTCGCTCCCGGTTGGTTGGAACCGTTGGTCGCCGTGTTGGACCGGGACGAGAGGGTTGCGGCCGTGCAGCCGAAGATATTAGCATATCGGGATAAAAACAAGTTTGAGTACGCTGGAGCGGCTGGGGGATACATTGATTATTTAGGTTTCCCGTTTTGCCGTGGGCGTGTGATGGATACCACGGAGCAGGATTATGGGCAGTACGATGATGAGGTAGATGTTTTTTGGGCAACGGGGGCTTCTCTATGTATTCGGCGGGACGTGTACCGTGCGGCCGGAGGGTTGGACGAGGCTTTTTTTGCGCACATGGAAGAGATTGATCTTTGTTGGCGATTGAAAAATGGAGGGTATACTTTAAAGGTAGTTCCTTCTTCTGTCGTCTACCATTTGGGGGGAGGCTCGTTGCCGATGAATCATCCGAGAAAGTTGTTTTTGAATTACCGGAATAATTTATTGATGTTGCATAAGAATCTGTGTGCTAAACAGCGTAAGAAAATCTTTTTTGCACGAGTTTTGCTGGACACGATGGCGGGAGGGCTTTTCCTATTGAAAGGTCAATGGTCCAACACCCGTTCGGTAATTCGGGCATACAAGGCTTTCCGTGAGATGAGGAAAGTCTATCCGGTTCCTGAACGTTCCGTGAGTCTTTCGGGAATATATCCCCGGAGTATCGTGTTGGATTATTTCTTGCGGGGTAAAAAGAAATTCTCGGATTTAAATTTTAAATGATGGTAAATAAACCTTCGACATAAAATGTTGTCATAGGGATGTAGGCTTTAACGATATGATTAGAAAGCATGAACGAGATAAGTGATGAAGATATTGTAAGAATGTTTCATTCCGGAAATGGAGAGGAAAAAGCTTTTCGGTTACTTGTAGGAAAGTATAGCGAGAGGCTTTACTGGCATATCCGTAAAATCGTGATAGGGCATGAAGATAGCGACGATGTGTTGCAGAATACCTTTATCAAGATTTGGAAGGGGTTGAGGGAGTTTCGTTACGAGGCGAAATTATTTACATGGATGTATCGGGTGGCGACGAATGAGGCGATTAATTTTTTGAGTGAAAAGCGTCGGAAGACTTATGGAAACTCGCAGGAGATTACTCCCATGTTGGAAAATCAGTTGGAAAGTGATAGTTTTTTCTGTGGGGATTCGATCCAGCGGGAATTGCAGAAAGCCGTGTTGAAATTGCCGGAGCGTCAACGTCTGGTATTTAATATGAAGTATTTTGATGACATGAAATATGAGGATATTGCCGAGGTACTGGATGTCGCCGTGGGAACGCTGAAGGCAACTTATCACAATGCGGTAAAGAAAATAGAGGAAAGTTTGAAGATTTCGGATACTTTACCCTCGTTCGAATAGTTATTGGATAATAGAAAATGGAAGGTTATGGATAATTTGGATGAGAAATATAAATCAAAGAACCCGTTCACGGTGCCTGATCGTTATTTTGACACGTTGGGCGATCGGGTGATGGACCGGATAAAGGATGAGGATGGGAAGACTCGGAAAACAAGTTTGTTTCAGACGTTAAAACCTTATCTTGGTTTAGCAGGATTATTCGCTTTTGCAATGATCGTCGTGCAGTTGTTGGTTCCTAATCTGGTGGATGAAAATCGGATGCTGTTAAAGAATGGAGAGCAGGCGAACATGACGGCACAAGCAGAGGATGAGAATATTTTCGATGCGGATTTTAACCCATCTCGTGAAGAGATCATCGAGTATCTGTCACAAGAGACAGATCCGATTGAGTTTTTATATGCGGAGCGTAGGTAGAATTGAATGTACAAGCAAGATATATGAAAAAGGTAAGTTTGATTATATTGATGGTGGGGGTTGGTTTTTCTTTATTTGCCCAAAGCGGGAAATTGAGTGAAGACAAACGGAAAGAGTTTGAGGCTCAAAAAGTAGCCTTTTTTACTCAAGAGATGGATTTGACCCCGGAAGAGGCCACTAAGTTCTGGCCTTTATATAACGAGATGCAGCAGAAAATTCGTGTCGAGAATGATAAAATACGAGATTTAACCTGTCGGAAAGATAAAAAAGAGGTTCCGGAAGTGACGGAACAACAGGCTTTGAAGAATTTGGAGATAATGTTATCTGCCGAACAGGCTGTACGGGATATTAAGAAAGAATATATCGAGAAGTTGACCAAGGCTCTGTCCGCCAAGAAAGTGTGGATGATGATTGAGGCCGAGCAGAAATTCCATCATCAATTGTGGAAGAAGATGGGGAAATATCCTGCACCTGCGCAGAAATAGTTGATCGAGTGGAGAAATTCGTGTCTGGACGTGAAAAAAAAGAAAAAAATCACGTCAAAAGCTTGCAAGAACAATAAAAAGCACTACTTTTGTCAGCGCAATTGGAGAGATGGGTGAGTGGCTGAAACCAACAGTTTGCTAAACTGTCGTACGGGATACTGTACCGGGGGTTCGAATCCCCCTCTCTCCGCCACCAATTTTTGAGCTCATTTTCGGGGCGTAGCGCAGTCCGGTAGCGCATCTGCTTTGGGAGCAGAGGGTCGCAGGTTCGAATCCTGTCACCCCGACAGATAGACAGCCACGAGAGTGACTGTTTTTTTATTTGAATAAAAAACTTATCTTTGTCCCTATAAATTTAATACTTACACGAATGAAGATGTCTAAATAAACAGATAGTGTTTCAAAAAGTGTGTAAATTCCAATTTATTTATTTTTGTAATAGAACA